>Ga0209700_101989_pt1 | contig 42333 bp, 12 predicted proteins | sample SiratroredBW_FD_187528 | JGI IMG/M metagenome (GOLD analysis project Ga0209700, IMG submission 187528) | Root nodule microbial communities of legume samples collected from California, USA - Siratro red BW (SPAdes) (version 2) | ecosystem: Host-associated > Plants > Roots > Nodule | place: USA... | reverse complement strand
AAAAAAAAAAAAAAAAGTAGATTTTTAAAAAAAGACGAACTGGGCATGAGAAAAAAAATCACTACTTCAACTCAACCCCATTATGCCATAATAAAGGGTATGAGAAAAATCACAAAAGATCACAAATTTAACCAAAATTCCAAAACAGAGAGCCACAATATCAAATGGGCACACGCTAATAATCACAGAAAAAGCGTCAACAACGTTCTCACCGGAGTCCTGCGAACCCCAAACCGGAGCTTGACGAATCCGATGACGGGTCCGGCATGGCGCTTCATCATCTCCTCCTGCATCTGCGAGGGATCCATCTTGGAGATATCGGAGGAGGGAAAAGAGGGTTCTGGTTTCTTGCCCCATTCCTTCCACGCATCGTCCTCCTCGTCGTCGAACACGTCGTCCAAGTCGTCGGTGATGTGGACCTTGCGCTTTCCGCCGAGGACAAAACGGGAAATTGAGGACGCAAAGAGGAGAAGGAGAAGGAGAGTGGGAAGAGGTTTGAGGGTCATGAGGAAGATGATGAAATGAAGAAAGTGATCTCACTGTGAAGTGCGAGTGAGTGTTGTGTGAAATGTTGTGAATGAAATGTGTCAGGATTTGAGTTGGTGATTTTGTTGCTTACTCTTTGCATGCTAATTGCCAAAGAAGAGATGAAAAAATTTGCTACTAAATAATAGATTAGATTAATATAAATTAGAAAAACTATTTTTGTTATTTTTTAAACTTTTATATATATTTTAGTGTGTATTTAAAAATATTGAATTTCAATATATTTTTTTGAAAAATCTCTCTCTTTAAATTAGAATAATTATGTTAAGTGATTTTTTCTTTTGGTATGGAAGTGACAGTTGTTTCTAACTGTTATTTTCCATCAAGAGTGTGAACTAGATGAGCTACCAACAATGGCCACCACAGTTCTTTAAAGCTAGTATCTTTTAACAAATATTTTTCTGTACAACTTGAAAATTAAATCTCTGACTCCATAAAGGTAAAATTTTTCTGTTTTGATTATATTCTAGAGTTATCTGTATACACTGTAATTATCTGTCAATAGATCAATCAAAGTCCTGTTTTAGTTTAGAGTAATTTCTAATTGATTAAAAGTAGAAATTACATAAAATGAAAACTAAACTCTTTTTATTTAGATGAAAATATTATATAATTTTGATTAATTTTAAGTTATATGATAAAACAAACTTAAGATGATCATGGAAGTGTCTTATCAGTAATCTGCCTTAATCTAAACTTGGTTACCAGCTATTTTAACTCAAATAAATGTTTATTTCTCAATCCAGAAAATGCGATGATTCTCTTGGTTTCATGGCATTATAGGTGGGAGAAGCGATGAGACTGAGGTGGCCTTATCAAGAGTTTTTCACTTCTGAAGTTAAACTCATGGATAATAACAAGCACTAGAATTTGGTTGATGTGAACTATAACTCAACGTGCCAATGATCAACTTCACGTACTGTTGAACTGTACCAAACATGACAAAGTTCAAGCGTCAATGTCTAACATAGCCTCATAGGGGATATCGTCAACTTAGGCTCTGGCCTCCTTTTTGAACCTATGAAAAACATGACCGAGATTCCAAGAAATCCTAGAACATAACGATGGAGCACACTACAATGACATAGTGTTCTTCTTCCTCTTAGACTGTTATCTCTGTTCGATTGCTAGCATGCCATTGCATAGTATAAAGACCAAACAGGAGCAACCTGAATTCCTTGTTCCACTTGTTTTGGTTTCACAAACAATACTCTGTGTTCTTAGTCACTTTTCTTTTCTTGAGTTCAATATATCCATGTTGGATATCGTAGGCCCAGTTTTGGATATCATAATTCGCTTGTGGGACTGTTGTGCCTACGTCCGTGACTATGAAGAGAACCTTTCTTGCATGAGGGACATGGCATCTGACCTTCAAGGCCTTTGGGTTGATGTGAGTGTGAAGGTTCAACTGGCTGAGGCACAGCACCTGAGGCGTCTGAATGAAGTGAATGATTGGTTGGAGAAAGTTGAAGCCATGCAAAGAGAAGTGCAAGATATTCAGCAGAGAGTTGCTCAGGTTCAAGAACCACGTAACAGATGGTTGGCAAATTTTCCAACAAGCTGCAGGATGGGAAGGATTGTAACTAAAAAAATAGGTGAGATTCGCGAACTTATTGATAAAGGGCACTTTGACGTGGTGGCTCAGGAAATGCCATGTGCTTTGGTTGATGAAATCCCTCTAGAGGTCACAATTGGTCTAGAATCAACCTTTGATGAACTTGGTGCATGTTTTGATGATAATAATGTGGGAGTTATTGGCTTGTTTGGCATGGGGGGTGTAGGAAAGACAACTCTGCTCAAAAAGTTCAACAATGAGTTCCTTCCCACAAAATTTTATGATGTAGTAATTTGGGTTGTGGTGTCTAAAGAAGCAGATGTATGGAGTGTTCAACAAAGCATAGGTGACAAATTGAATGTTCCTGTTGGTAAATGGGGTGGCAAGACTATTAATGACAGAGCTATTGTGTTATACAACTTTTTGAAGAGGAAGAGGTTTGTGTTGCTGCTAGATGATTTGTGGGAGCGTATGGATCTTCTGAAGTTGGGGATTCCTCTTCCCGATATGGAAAACGGATCTAAAGTGATATTCACAACAAGGTCCATGGAGGTTTGCAGGAACATGGAAGCCAACACATGCATCAAAGTAGAATGCTTAGCACCAAAGGAAGCATTTGAGTTGTTCAGAGAGAAAGTTGGTGAAGAAACGCTCAACTCTCATCCTGAAATATTTCACCTGGCTCAAATTTTGGCTCAGGAGTGTCAGGGACTTCCTCTAGCTCTTATCACTGTGGGAAGATCCATGGCTAGAAAGACTCTCCCTGAATGGAAACGAGCAGCACGAACCATGAAGATCTATCCATCAAGATTTTCAGGTATGGTTGACTATGTGTATTGTTTGCTTGAGTTTAGCTATGACAGTTTACCGAGTGCCACACACAAGTCTTGTTTCTTGTACTGTTCGATCTTCCCTGAGGACTATGATATTAGAAAAGATGAACTCATTCAACTGTGGATTGGGGAAGGTCTTTTAGCTGAATTTGGTGATGATGTGTATGAAGCGCGCATCCAAGGAGAAGAGATCATCGCAAGCTTGAAGTTTGCTTGTTTGTTGGAGGACAGTGAGAGAGAAAACAGGATCAAGATGCATGATGTGATCAGAGACATGGCTTTGTGGCTAGCTTGTGATCATGGATCCAACACCAGGTTTTTGGTGAGAGATGGCGCATGCAGCGGTTCACTTGAAACATATAATCAGGCAAAGTGGAAAGAAGTAGAGAAAGTATCAATGTGGAGGCACAGCATTCAAAAACTCTCAGGAAAACCAGATTGCTCAAGACTCTTGACTATGCTCGTTAGAAACACCGAGATAACCATCTTCCCATATGAGATCTTTGTGAATGCAAAGCATCTTAGAGTGTTGGACTTGTCAGGTAACAAAAGAGTAAGAGAATTACCTTCTAGTATTGGGGAGTTGGTTGAATTGCAGCATTTGGATCTATCAGGTACTGATATACAAAAATTGCCAAGGGAGCTTCAAAACCTGAAAAAACTGAGATGCTTGCTGCTGAATTATATTTGCAATAGGCTTGTCTTCCCAAGGAGTTTGATATCAAGTTTGGTGTCATTGCAAGTGTTTAGCAAATTACCATGGGAAGATCAGTTTATTCGTCCAGATTTAGGTGAACCTGAGGAAACTGTGTTGTTGAAAGAACTGGAATGCTTGGAATACCTTCAAGACATAAGCATTGCTCTCTTTTGCTTTTCATCTATGCAGGTATTACTGAACTCTCCCAAATTGCAAAGATGCATTAGAAATCTGAGAGTAATTTCTCCTTTCAATTCAATGCCACATGTTATATTATTCCCATTTTTGACAACAATGCAACATCTAGAGGTATTGTCCATGTCAGTTTCTTCATCTTTAGACCATGTCAGGAAAAAGGAGTCTCCTTCACAGAGTTCTATGATTGAGTGCATTCCAATGAGTTCTAAGCTTACTGAGCATAGCTACATTGTTGGCCTTCGTGAGTTATCCCTTGAAGGGTGTGGCATGATCAACTTGAATTGGCTCGCAAGTGCTCCAAGCCTTCAACTCCTTAGAATATACAATTGTCCCTCCTTGGAAGAAGTGATAGGTGAAGAATTTGGAGATGCAGAAAATGTTCTTTCAAGTCTTGAAATTGTTGATCTAGATTCTTTACCAAAGTTAAGGAGCATATGCTCACAGATCTTACAGTTTCCTTGTCTTAAGGAGATCTGTGTAGCAGATTGTCCAAAGCTGATAAAGCTCCCTTTTGATTCCAATAGTGCAAGGAATTCTCTGAAGCACATTAATGGACAGAAAAGGTGGTGGCGTAAATTGCAGTGGGAAGATGAAGCCACAAGGGACCATTTTGCTTCAAAATATGTACCTTTGCGTAAAATTCGCCAAATACGTTGAATCTTGTTGTGTGTTGCTCATCACCAACTGAATAACTCCCTTTATCTCCAATTCAACAATAACTACATACATGCACTCTTAAATGTTTGCTTTGATTGTACTTGTTTCTGAGAGTGACATTCTGGAAATGAAAAATTATTGTTCATGTTGTATGCATTGTTGTGAGAGTGACATTTTGGAAATGAAAAATTATTGTTCATGTTCTATGCACTTTTTTATCTGCGATCTCGTCTACTAGAAATAAGGTCAATTCATAAGCTGTAAATTTGAATTAGATTTAAACTCATATTCTAATATAATATCAGAATATATTTTAATAAAGTTTGATGAATCTTTCAGGTTATCATATTTAATCGGGTCCCAATCTACAAATATTTAGTAAAGTTTGATGAAATTGTCAAGTCATTGTCTACAAATATCTAATTAAATAAAAGAGTATTTTTGTGACAGTGATATCAAATTCAAAACCAATAATTAGGATAAAAAAATGGTGAAAATCATTGATGTTCTAAATTCCAGTCTTTTCGACAAAGTTCTGAAAATGTTACCACTCATCTGTTTTGTTGGAAAAGCTTCATAACAAAGTTAGTCAAAATTTAGGGTATATAAAAAAAATGCAAATTTATCAAAGTTAAGACACGTTTAATTTCAGAGATCAAAATTGAACTAAAGGTGCATGTATTAATAGTAAAATATCTACAAGAAATAATTTCATATTCTCGTGGATAATCTGAAAGTAATAATTTAATTGATTATTTTAGAAATTATTCATTTCAAAAACAATTATTTTAAATATAAATAAAATGACCTAATATATTAACAGGTAAGTAATTAAACCAAGTAAAAAGTGGTATTGGAATATAAAAACTACATTAAAAAAAAAATAGCCGTGTGAGGAGAAATTAGAGGAAGAAATATAAACTTATTTTTAAACTAAGTATTTTGAAATAACTAATTTTAGTAGACACTTTGATCAAATTTAAAAGAGGTGTGAACTAAGTAACTTTTTAAAATATAATTTATTTCAGATAGATATTTTTATCAAAATAGATAGAAAATGTTTATTTTTTAGAATAAGTAAATTAAATAAACCTATAAAAAAATAAAAGTTCTGTTACTTCAAAAATCTCTCTAGAACATTTTTGACTGACTGCATCTTTAGTGTTTATTGAGGCACTTCCAAATTTTAAAAAGTTTCAAAATTATCGTGTTTAAAAGGACGTTATGCCCATAGAATAGTGAGAGAGTGAGGTGCGTGATTTTGAAAAAAAAAATAAAAGACCAATACTTGCTTTCTGGAACTGAAGTATTTTGAATTTTTCGAAATCACTTTGGAAATATAATGTTCCTAAAACATAAAATCACTTTTAAAATAATCTGTTCTAGAATAATCTGTTTTGAAATGAGGAATTCCGAAAGTTAGTTTCTAGATTTAGAATTGTCTATTTCAAAAATCATTTTTATTACATCTTTATTTAGAATTAGTAATTTTGAAAATTATTTTTATTATACCTCTAGAATAGATAATTTTAGAAATTATTTTTAGATCTAAAAATAACTTAAAAAATTGTTTATTTAAGAAATGAATTTATTTTTTTAGAAAAATAAGGTATAGATTTTAGAATTTTTTAAAATTTGGAAGTGGCTCAAGAAACATTTGGAGGTGCTAAAAGAAGCAATCCCATTTTCTCGTGAGAGCCCAGCCCAATATCCCAAGACGACGCCGTTTTCAATCAAAAGAAGCACTTCTCACAGTTCTCATTTCTCCACCGTTCTTCTGCATAGCGCAGCTTCCCACAAGCCCTGAAATGGGTTATCTGAGCAAAGCTTCCAAAACCCTAAGGCAATCGAATTACTTATCGTTGTTATGCAGTTTCAATTTCAATTTCAACCCATTGACCAACAGAATAACCCATGAACGCTTTTCTATGAGGCGTGAACTGTTCTGTTCACAGTCACGCCAATACAGCACCACCACCAGGGAGAAAAGCACCATAGATTTGAGCCAATACCCTCCAGAGCTCGTTAGGAACTTCTCAATCATTGCGCATGTGGATCATGGCAAGTCCACCCTCGCTGATCGCCTTTTAGAACTGACTGGAACCATTAAGAAAGGCCATGGCCAGCCCCAGTATCTTGATAAATTGCAGGTACTCTTTCTTGCTGGAAATTTTCAATTTTTTCATCTGGGTATGATTTGTTGTGCTGTTAGGTAAAATGGGTATCGTCCAAAATTTGAAAATTGTTGGGAAGCTATATGAAGTAGAATGAGACAATGGTTTGGTTGAAAAGATGGAAAAAATAATATATTCAATGGCAATGTAAACTATCATTACTCACAAACTACCGTGAATAACCACAAGTCACTGCCTTCTTGGTGAAATTATAAAGCTTACACTGACTGTGCTTGTTGATTGAACGAAAATATAATTTAATTTGAATACATTGATGTTTTAAATAAAATGATTTTGCGGCCTCATTACATAATTGATTTCTAAGTATGGAAAAATTGTTGACTTTTGTAATAATTTCTCTAAACCTATACATATGGTGGTGTCTGATTGGTTGATAATGTAAACATTTTTGTACTAAACAATTTATAGAAATTAAAATTTTAGTGGGATGTCTTGTATTTCTTATTTTGTTTTGTTAGTGAAGTTTAACATGTCTTAGGTGGAGAGAGAAAGAGGAATCACGGTTAAAGCGCAGACAGCAACAATGTTCTATAAGCACAGTGTAAATGGTGGTGATTGCAGTGATGGAAATGAGTCACCTAAATTTTTGCTGAATCTTATTGATACTCCTGGACATGTTGATTTTAGTTATGAAGTGTCGCGATCATTGGCAGCTTGTCAAGGTGTTCTTTTGGTTGTTGATGCCGCTCAGGGAGTCCAAGCTCAAACTGTTGCTAACTTTTACCTTGCCTTTGAGTCTAACCTAACAATTGTGCCTGTAATAAACAAGATTGATCAGCCAACTGCTGATCCTGATCGTGTTAAAGCCCAATTGAAAACAATGTTTGATCTTGATCCAGATGATGCACTGCTAACATCTGCTAAAACTGGAGAGGGTCTTGAGCAAATTCTTCCGGCAGTCATAGAGCGCATACCTGCCCCTCCCGGGAGGAGTGAATCTCCTCTTCGCATGCTTTTACTTGATTCATATTATGATGAATACAGAGGGGTAATATGTCATGTCGCCGTTGTTGATGGTGTCCTGAGCAAGGGGGATAAGATTTCGTCTGCAGCTACTGGTCAGTCATATGAAGCTTTAGATATAGGCATCATGCATCCTGAACTTACACCTACTGGTATCTTGCTTACTGGACAAGTTGGTTATATTGTAAGTGGCATGCGATCAACCAAAGAGGCCCGAGTCGGTGATACAATTCACCATACTCGGACTGTTGTAAAGCCTCTTCCGGGTATAGTCAGACAACTTAGATCCATGCATGTGGACTATCCATACTGCTCTTTGCTGCACAGAATCTTTTAATTCATATATGTTGCCACATTCACACTTGCTGCACTTTTAGTTACTTAATGGACTTGCCGAAAATAAATTGAGTACATTTCATTGCTTGACCATTATTATTGTGGTATTGTATTGAAATGCACTTTTAGTTACTTAATGGTCAAGCAATGAAATGTACTCAATTTATGTGGTATTGTATTTTTTTCTTTCTTTCTCCATCTGTATGAGAATGTTATTGTTTTATTTTAGTATATATGCGTGCATTTCTTGGTCCTAAGTGTGTTGTTTTTGAGTTATTTGATAATTTGATTATTTAAACTGTAGGCTTCAAGCCAGCAAAGCATATGGTGTTCTCTGGTCTTTATCCAGCAGATGGATCTGATTTTGAAGCTCTAAATCACGCAATAGAGAGGTTGACATGCAATGACGCTAGTGTCTCTGTTACTAAAGAAACTAGCACTGCTCTAGGTCTGGGGTTCAGGTCTGGTACCTATTACTAAAAGAAAGAAATGAGATTGGTTCTGGAAAAATTGAAAATTTAGCTTCAACTGGAATAATTTGTTTCCAATTATGTTTGCTCAGGTGTGGGTTTTTAGGCCTTCTGCACATGGATGTTTTTCATCAACGACTTGAACAGGTAACACATCACTGTATGGTAACCAGATGATTACTTTAAACTGATGGTGAAGATATATTTGGGAAAGTGGAATGCCTTCAAATTTTTGAATCATGTGCATGCTTCAGAGGCATCTGGAGTGAATGTAATTTTTAATGGAATGGATAGAACTTAAGTTTTTTTCCCGTCTTCAGGCATGGTATGTTGGTGATCAATATTATGTTTCTGTAAACAGGAGTACGGAGCTCATGTTATCTCAACTGTTCCTACTGTGCCTTACATATTTGAGTTTTCTGATGGAAGGTAGATAACAGACTTGCATTTATCAGGCTAATTCCACTATGGTTTGCTAAGACTCTAGTTGTGCTTTTCAGCAAGTTAGAAGTTCAGAATCCTGCTTCATTACCTTCTAATCCCAAGCAAAAGGTGACAGCCTGTTGGGAACCTACAGTAGTGGCTACTATAATCATTCCTAGTGAGTAAGCTCTTTACAACCCTGGGTATAATTTATTTACTGCGCCGGAGCCTGATACTTGCTATCTTAATTTATTGGTGATTTAAGGTATGTGGGACCTGTTATTACCCTTGTCTCTGAGCGTAGGGGTCAGCAGTTGGAGTATTCATTCATTGACAGGTAAAATTTTGGGAGAGTTTCCATTCCAATACTATATTCAATTATCCATCAATGAATATATATGTGTATGTGCGCGTGCATATCATGAAAAGTGTCTTTATTTTTTGGGATATTATGCTCATTATGCATGATCATCATCCACAAAAGTTAACAAATTTTGAAACATTTTTGTGGCGGTTCATCAATTTATCCGTGGTTGAAGCAATAAATCTTTTAAGTTTCTCTCCTGCAGTCAACGGGTATTCATGAAGTACCGCCTGCCTCTGAGAGAGATTGTTGTTGACTTTTATAATGAATTGAAGAGTATAACATCAGGCTATGCATCATTTGATTACGAGGACTCTGAGTATGTATCGTGCTCCCTTTTTCTCACCCTATAATTTTCTGCATGATTATTGTTGTGCACTCACTTTTATTTACCTTGGCGCATTAATGCCATGTGGTTTTTGGAACATAATGTGGTACATGTAAATGTAGATTTGTATAAAAATGGTGTGATACCTGATGGATACACTGTACCGTGTGCATACTCTTATAATTTGTGTAGTTTGTTTTGTACTTATTGGCTATCATGTCATCAAGTTGGATAGGGAAATAACTTTTTTATGTTTGGATTGGCTAACTACCTTATAATGCATCCAATGGGTGTAATTACAGTTATCAACTAGCTGATCTGGTAAAACTTGATATTCTCTTGAATGGACAACCAGTTGATGCAATGGCAACCATAGTTCATAACACAAAAGCATATCGCGTTGGGCGTGAACTGACAGAGAAATTGAAAACTGTCATTGACAGGTCTTTTTCTTTAATAAACGATTGTATATTTTTTCATGCTGCTTCTTTAGTTTGAAATCACCCCAAAAGAGCTCTTTATTTTGTTCAGGCAAATGTTCGAGATAACCATACAAGCTGCCATTGGGTCAAAAGTCATAGCAAGGGAGACGTAAGCTTCTTTCTAAAGTATCATTTTGGGATGGTTGGTTTAAAACCTTTAGCTCCTGATATGAAAATAATAATCTTGATTAGTATTTGTAGTGTCTTATGTGAAAAAATGTTTAGGCAGTAAGCAATAATTATGCAATTACTTTTCTTGATATCGAAAAGAAGCATTTCTTACAAAGAAATCTATATCTATTATTCAATCAATCTATATTTATTGTACGGTAAATGTGCAATATTTATACCCATATTTCAACGTCTTTGAATAGCTATTTTATAGGTGGATTTTAGACCCTCTTGAGAGAAACAAAGGGCAATAAAGTGAGCAATTTGTTAACATGCCCTGATCATCTGTTGCCTAGCTTAAACTCTCGATATTGATTGTAGGATTTCTGCAATGAGGAAAAATGTTCTTGCCAAGTGTTATGGTGGTGATATTACACGAAAAAGGAAGCTATTGGAGAAGCAAAAAGAAGGAAAGAAGAGAATGAAGCGTGTTGGTTCTGTTGATATACCACAAGAAGCATTTCACCAACTATTGAAAGTTTCTTAGCTGACTATTTTTAAGATATTTGTGTATGACACAGTGGTAATGACTTGTTTCCTTTTTTTCTTTTCAATAATATTATGGTGCATCAAACGACACTAAATTGAGAAATTTTACATCTATTTGAATGACAGTTGCATGCATGAACTGGTATCATTGGTCATCTAGCTTTTTGGTAAATCCAAATTGACTTTGTTCATGTGGCTTATTATTTGAATTTTATTATCTATGCACTCTACACATAATTTAAAATCATACTGAGTTTCACCTGCCTTATCAATTAGCTCATACTTATCATGCACTAAAACATGCATTTGTCTGCTCAATTTCCCACATATCCATAAAAAATGCTTAGATTTATAATTTTATGTACCAAAATCATCTGCCATTGATGATTTGAATTTTGCTTCTCTGAATCTCAGACTAGTCGTGGAAGTTTTGAAAACGACACCTGCCATATAAGGAGCTGTTCAAAGTGCTTCAGAGTGTGGCTGAAAAGAACTCAGCCAGTGCTGGTTGATTAGTTCTTGCCAGGGACTACTATATATACATATACCTTGAATTCTTTGTTCCATGGATCAACACTCGTGTTACAGTCCTGTTGCAGCATAAATTAATCTAATAAGATAAACCTTAGAATCATTTTGTAGCAGAAATTTTCAACTATAGATTGACCATGTTCTTGATACAGGTTACAATCATCTTGTGCTTTTAGTGATTTGTTTTGTTTTTCATTTGAGAAGGTATATACATTGAACCATGAAATGCACTTGCTCAGATCTTCCATCTGGCATAAATAAAGGTAATTTGATGATTAAGAAAACACTTTGTTTTGGTCAAAATAATATAATAATAATCCAACATTTTGGACTGGTTTGGCCTCATAGCAGCCCTTGACCCTGGAATGCTCATTAGATCAATGTTCACTGGGCATCCCGTGATATTAATCATCTCAAATAATGTCAAATTTTCAACCTATACAAACAATTTTCATTTTTTAAAAAGTGATCAAACTTTTCGCATATAATATTTTATATTCGAGGATCTTTGTGGGTACAGATACTAAATGTTAAACACAAAGCTAAATGAGATGTGAGACAAATAATTAACAGACAAAAGAAAGTGTCCAATCCCATGTATTCCTCTTAAATTAATTAAAGAAACAAAAAACTAAATAGTAATGAGATAAGACAAATACTTTTTTGTCATCCATTACTTCTTTATTTTTGTCATCTATGAGGACTTTTAACACTACATTTTATTCTAATACCATTGTATTCATTAGGGTACGATTACATTCCTACAAATTCATAATAAAATTTAGGTTCTATATATCATATTAAAAATTTTGAATTCATAAAAGTTATAATTGTCGAATTTGGATACAAATTTTTAAATTTGCTATAACTCAACCTTAACCAGTTGTTTTTCCAAAAGTATTTTATTTTTCTTAAAAAATTATAATTTGCAATTACAATTTTTCTCAACTCGGCCGGCACCTACAATAGCGATACCTGAAAAAATAAATTGAAGATTAGAGAAAAAGTGGCACAAAGTTTGTAAAAGGTTGTTGGATCCTGTGCCAGAAAAAGTAGTATAATAATTTGTGAAGTGTTGAAGATGCAGGACCACACACTGCACAGTGCAGAAGAGATGATGAATGAAAACAAACACAAATACAGAGATGATGTGCAAATTGCAATATTAGGTCATAGTTCTTAATTTGACTCTCCCTCCAAACCAATGGTCACATGCATTCATCCACACGTTAGGTTTAGAGGCTAAATGATATTAGCCACAATTTTCTGCTGGGGTGGAAAAACATATTATTAAAAAAAATACAAGTATATATAATTTATCTTTCTTTTTTTTCTAACTTTATACTTTTTAACATATTATAAAATATATTAGAATATATAATTATCTTTCTTTTATTTCTAACTTTATACTTCTTAATATATTATAAAATATATTTAACTCAAGTCATTGATATTTGATTAAGAATGAATTATTCTAACACTTTAATATTATTTTAAATTAATTTTAATTAAAATTTAAATTATTTATAAATTTAAGTCTTTTCAATTGAGTTTTATTAAATTATTTTTCTATTAAATATTTATAATTTTTATATTTTTAATTAAGTTTCTATCATTTGATTTTATTATTAGAATAATATAATGAATAAAATAAATAAATGACAGAAACTAAATTAAAAAATATAAATTTTTTCAATATTCGATAAAAAATATAATAAAGACATAATGAAAATACTTAAATTTATAAGGAAAATAAAACTTAATTAAGTTTTTAAATTATTAATAATTATTTTTATGATAGGTTAATTGTTTTAAAAGATAATAGGGACATTCTTATACTTCACATTAACTTTTTTAAAATGTTTGAAACATATTTTTAGAGAGGCTCTTGTAAAGGTTAAAAAATAAGTGCTAAAAAATAACATATAAGAAAAGTTGTGAAATATTTGATTCAAAAAAATATCACATCATTTTTTTACATTTGTGGCGGATAAAAAAAACATTATTAAGAAAGTAAAATAATTTTAGTGAAATTGCTAATTTATGTAAGAAAAAAAAATCTTAAACTATAACTATTTTAAAATAAAGTTGTAATATTAAGATGAAAAAAAAAAAAAACATAGCAACACGTTCTTTACTATATTGTTTCTAACCTACATTCTATTATTAGTTAGCATATATTATAAATCACAAAAATGATAATTTTATTAAATAAGATTGAAAGCAACAAAATTTATAATTTTCAATAAATTTTCTCTTTACAACTTTTAAGAAAATGTAAAGTAGGTTGGGGTTTTATGCATTAAAGGGACTTAGATGAAAGACTCAAAAATGTAGATTTTAAAAGAAAATGACAAAAACATTCGTGTAATATTTTCCATTCTTATGTTGGAATGATTTTTCAGTCAGTGCCGTAACTGACTATAATATCTTACTTAAAAGTTTATAACCTTTTTTTGTTCAAAATACTATTTTAAGTGGTAGTTGCAGCATATAACTACACAAATAAGATTTTTATCTCACTCTCCACAGCACACATATTCTACAAAATTTCCAAACTATATTGTTTTTAAAGATAATCATAGTTACACATAAATTTCATACAACAAATTATGTAATTTTGAGAGAAATAACAAAAAACAATGGTTGGAAAAAAATGGGAAATATAATAAAAATAGAAAAGTAACTTCCAAAACCTTATAGAAATATTATAAGTATATTTTATTTTTTTAATATGTAAAATTAGCATGCTGGATCTGGCTATTACAAAATAATAAATTTAGTTGAACAGTATAATAGAATCCAATTATTACTTTTAATTAACAAGACTTTTCATAACTATGCTTAATTAGTCAAAAATATAAAATATAGTAAAATGCATTTATTAAAATAAGCGGTGATTTAAAGTCTACAACATAAGTAAGCATACATGTAAAGGGCTTTCTATATAATTAATAAAAATTATAATTTAGGGAGTTTTCGACAGAATAAAAACAATATAACTAAAACAACCATTTTACAATTAAAATAATCATTTGACAATAACATTACAACAATATACTAATATAAATTGGTAATTGATAAATTAAAATAAATTATCATCTAATTCTTTGGTTAAATATAGTTGCTAATATATTATTGAATATATATCATTGAAGTGAATTTTCATAAAAAACTATATTTGCTACTTATAATAAAATTTATCTATATATACTGCAATCTAAGAACATGAGAGTTTGAACTTGTTACCAGCAATGAAGATCATGGGGCCCTTAGAATTAAGAATGCATTTGGTTATATTTTTTAGTTTTAAAAATTATTTTTAGAAAATGCTTTTTATGTAGCAAATGTAAATCATAAATAACATGTAAAAAAGTTTTGGAAGATGTTTTGATTTTCTGCTTTATTTATTTTTTACTTCAGAAGGCTGAAACAGAATCCCAAAAAGATGCCTTTCATACAATATTTATATTAATTAATCTTTAGCAGCCCAGGAGAGTGCATGTACTGAACTTAGCCATCATTCCCTCTCACATGAGTCAAATATGGCAGTCAAACCCAAATTGAACTCTTGCACCTAATAATGCCCAACAAAATACTCTTTACCTTCCTTTTAATATATTCAAATTAATTATGGGTTTTGTCAAAGTTATAATTTTTTTCATAAAAAATGAATTTTTTTCAAAAGGGTCTCATGGTGGGATTCTAAACTTGTATTTAAGAAATTAGTTATTATTTGTATGTATAGAATAACCTTAAATTACAGTGTCTGAACTATTAGGAGTCTCAGAAGTTTGAGCAGACACCATTTATAAATTGTACAGAGGCTTGAGGATTTTCAAGCTCAACTCAACTCAAAAATGGCTTCTTCATCCCTCATGAGCATCTTCCTCAAGCAAAGATCTTCCTCACATGGTGCTGTTGCTGCATGCTACCACCACCCCATCATGGGGAGGTTCTTCTCCACAACAGCAACCATAGTGGATTCTCCTTCTCTTGCTCAGAGAATCAGAGAGTTGCCTAAGGACCTCCCTGGAACCAACATCAAGAAGCATGTGTCTCAGGTATTATTCACTATCTCTTGGTCTCATAGTTTTCATTGGAAGCTTGTATTAGTAATGAGACATGACAACTTGTGAACCTGAAATTGTTTGGTGTCTACACAATGGTTGTACTAGTACTTGCTTTGTTGTGGTTGTTTTGTGTGTTTCTGTTCACTCATGTCATGCCACGTGTATCACAGTTTTGATTTTGCCGTCTTATCCGGTTTCTTCATTTCATCATGTGCCAAGAGTGAGAAGAATCTTTGAATCGGATTTTTAAGGTTTTTTTTCCAGTGGGGTTGGGTTGGAAAGCTTCCTGGAGTTCCTGGTATGGATCTTGGGATAATTGCAACTGCAAAATTGTGATTTTTGTCATCAAACTTATTTCTTCTGTTTTGAGCTTTGTTGAAACCGTTTTATTATCAAGTTAGTATGATACTAATAGAATTGGAGATACTTTTAGGGCTTAAGTTTAGGGGAGGGTTTGATTTCTCAGAGGCACATAGAAAAGAAAAAAGTTGAGAAAACTATATCTGAGTTTTCACTAAAATTTTCTATTACTTGACTAAATTTTATATTTTTTTTTTCCCTTTTTCTCACGCACACCAAAAATGAAATAAAACTTGAAGAAGAAACCATTTTACAGAATACCAGACATTTCTAATTTTGTTTTATTTTCTCCCTATTTTGTTTATTGGATATCTGAAGTAGAAATTTTCATTTTTTTTAGCTGATTGGGAGGACTCCACTGGTTTATCTTAACAAAGTCACTGAAGGATGTGGAGCATATGTTGCTGTCAAGCAAGAGATGATGCAACCTACTGCCAGCATCAAAGACAGGTCAATTCCTTTCTATATTTATCTTTTTTTTTCTACTTTAAATTTGATCAGATTGCTTATTATTGTTAATGGTAATCAAAATTTAAATTAATACAAACTACTGTAATTTTCTTTTGATTTTACAGACCAGCATTTGCAATGATCACAGATGCTGAGAAAAAGAATCTGATAAGTCCTGGAAAGGTTAGCTAATCTGATATATGACAGCAGTTTTGCTCAGTTATTATTCACATATGGACGGTCATAGTAACTGTAATTGATCTTGTAGACAACTCTGATAGAGCCTACATCAGGAAATATGGGTATCAGCATGGCATTTATGGCTGCTATGAAGGGATACAAGATGGTTTTGACCATGCCCTCTTACACAAGCTTGGAAAGAAGGGTGACCATGAGAGCATTTGGAGCTGAACTAATCCTCACTGATCCAACCAAAGGGATGGGAGGAACAGTAAAGAAGGCTTATGAACTTTTGGAAAACACACCAAATGCTTTCATGCTGCAACAATTTTCAAACCCTGCCAATACTCAGGTTACCTGAACAACCTAAATCACTATTTCTGTTTGAAATCATTTACTAAAAAATCTGAAGAACTATGTTTATTAAGGCTTGGTTGTGCTAAAGTCTAATACTAATATAGTTTGAAAATCTTGGCTCTTACAATGGTGAATTTATTTATATATATATTGACTCCAAATGGGATGCAGGTGCATTTTGAAACAACAGGTCCTGAAATATGGGAGGATACAAATGGACAAGTTGACATATTTGTTATGGGAATAGGTAGTGGTGGCACGGTCTCTGGGGTTGGACAGTATCTTAAGTCCAAAAATCCTAATGTTAAGGTAATGTTCTTCAGATCACCAATTCAAATTACAAATAAGCAGTGTTGTGTTAGATACACACTTATTAAACCCCTTTAACTTCTTCTGATTATTAGATATATGGAGTGGAGCCAAGTGAAAGCAATGTTCTGAATGGTGGCAAACCTGGTAAGGATCAGGGCCTTTTTGTTCTTTGAATTTGAATACTCTTTTACTTTTTGTATGATAATGTTGTACATTGTTTATTCTTTTTGTCTAGGTCCTCATCATATAACTGGCAATGGGGTTGGATTCAAACCAGACATATTGGACATGGATGTAATGGAAAAAGTTCTTGAAGTAAGTAACAATTTTACTTCCTTCTAGATAGAGATTTTAGCAGAGAAGTTTTACATTTTTATTTTTCTCCCATCAGGTTAGCAGTGAAGATGCAGTTAACATGGCTAGGGTGTTGGCCTTGAAGGAAGGACTCATGGTAATCTTCAAAAGACAGTTTTGTAAACAGTGAATTTATGATAAATTTCAAGCTTCATTCATCTATCCATGAATTCCACTCTAACATATACACATGATTCCTTAGTAAATGACAAAATAGTATCTGTAAATTGCTAATGATATTCTGAATTTGCAACTATGTTTTTCTTTGTAATTTTTCCAGCTAGGGATCTCATCTGGGGCTAACACAGTTGCAGCTCTCAGATTGGCTCAGCTGCCTGAAAACAAAGGCAAACTTATTGTGGTAAGAACAGTTTCCTTAACACAACATCAAAACTAAAGGCTTAGTCTAATGTGTCATCAGACTCACTATCTAAATTCACACAACAGACAGCAATTTTTCTTTTTCCAATTCATTACATGATTTTAAGTCTAACTCAACATTACAAAATCAGTTTGTAAGATGAGGTTTGCATCCATTTATAATCAGTATTATTTCTAGTTAATGTGGGATCTCAAATGCTTAGTACTAAAATTTTAGTTAGCAAACTTGTTTATGTCTATGATGCTGATTCTGTGATAACCCTTGATGGCTTGAATCTCAGACTGTCCATCCGAGCTTTGGTGAACGATACCTGTCATCTGTGCTGTTCCAAGAACTTCGTCAAGAAGCTGAAAACATGCAGCCAGTAGCAGTTGATTAATGCCATGGATAAGCACTGATCCAAAGCTTTGATGAGGAGTCACATTACATGAATCCCCTAGTTGTTACAATCCTGTTGTAGCAAAATTTGTAAACACCATCCACAATTCTGCCACTGCAGAAATTGTCAGCAAAAGCTGTGTTGATTGGGAAAATGTTTTGATACAGCTTAAAATAAATTTATCTTAATGTTTTGTATTTTTTTAGTTTCATTTTTGGTTGGAAAAAATATAAAAGTAATCGAAGAGTTCTTGAACAATTCAAGGAATCAAATTAAGTTTCTTTTTAAAACAAGACCAATCAAAGTTATTGGCATTACCAAATTTCTGTCTTTGCAAAAGTAAAATTAGGTGCAGAGCCCGCTTTGGTTTTAGTTAATGCAGAATAACAATAATTAATAATTCCTATTAAAAGATATCAGGAGTCTTCTACACATATGTGATTTTAGTCACATCCTTCTTCATAAGATTCCAAATAGAATTTTGAGAATTTAGGAAATAGGGATCGAAACTAGATAAAACAATAAATTAGGAATTGAAAATAGAACAAAAAAAATTGGAAATAGAACAACGAAAATCTGGATAAAAGGGAGGTATCACAAAAAATATTTGATAAGCCTAAAAATGATCATTAAAAACTATTTTTTTCTTCTAATAATCATATATAAAATTAACAAATTTAGGAGCAATAAAAATTGTTTAAGCCTTAATTTTTTTTTTATTGGGTGGTAGAATATGGGGATAAAAGCATTTTCATTCAGCACTAAAATAACACTTAGTTAAGTAAAATAAATAGTAGAAAAATGCATAGAATTGTTCGTAGTGCATGAATAAATGATATTACTTGTTTTATTCTTTTTCTTAAGCTTAATTATGAAAAAAAAAAATGTCAGCCCAAGTATCCTCTTTCCTGAGACTCCTTCTTCCTGCACCTTTAAGTTTTTGTTGAGGCATCTTCAAATTTTAAAAAATTCTAAAATTACCATGTTTAAAAGAGCCTTGTGTTCATGGAACAGTGGAGATGTGTGAATTTGAAAAAAAAAATTAAAAACTTACGGAACAACTTATTTTAAAACTTAGAAAACAGATTCCAAAATGAAACCAATACTTATATTTACGGAACAAGTAGTCATTTTTCATGTTGTGAAACAGCCACATGCACTATTCTAAAAGCATAAAATCAGTTCCGGAATATGTTCGTGAATAGTCTGATCTAGAATTGACAATTTCAGAAGTTAATTTTTATATTCAAAAACAGCTTTCGGAATTATTTATTTCGAAAATTATTTTTATTACACCTTCACTTTTAGAATGTGCAATTTTTGTTGTACCTCTATTTCTAAATCTAAAAATAACTTTTGAAATTGTAAGTTTTGAAAAAAAGTGATTTTTTTTTTGAAAAAAATGAGATGTAAGTTTTGGAAAGATATAATTGTCTATGTGATAAAATATGAAGGATAATTTTAAATTTTTTTAAAATTTAGAGGTACCTCAAAAAAAAAAATAGTTGGAGGTGCAGGAAGAAGCAGTTCCTCCCTGAGCTTAACTAGGAGCCCAACCCAAATACAGAAATAAATAAATAAGAAAAAGGCTGGTTAAGATATGAAGCAGTGCTAATTAAGATCTAAGATCTCTTATCTCTCACTGGAAGCACAAAAAATGAAGAGAGAAAAAAAGAAAAAAAAATAAAGATAAATCTTTGGAATCCGGACATAAGTTTTGTTTGTTTACATCTATACCCTTTGTTCTTAGCTTTTTTGTTAGAATTGTTTAATTTATAATAATTAATACTGAAATTAAATATTGCAACTGATCTTTAGGATATACACTTACTCTTTTTTTTTTTTTTACTTTTTTTATCCTTACATCTATTAATCAACTTTTTAGTTTGTATTATTTAAAAAACTATTTATAAAGATTAAATTTTTTGTTGTATAATTATAAAAAAATATATTATTATTTTCAACGTTCATTACAATCTTTATTATTATGGGTCTAACTATCATTTGATATAATTGGTTTGAATTTATTTTTTTTCTTCTTATTTACCAACCCAACTCAATATTATTATAATTAATTGAGTTGATTGGGCTAGAGTAATTTATAAAAAAATATTTATTAAGAAAAAAGTAAATATTTTCAATATATCAATGTGGATATATATGTTATATGAAATGATTTTGGATTAAATTAATTTATATTTTAATATTATTTATATGAAATAAATCTTTAATTTAAAGATGAAGTTTAAGATAAAATTATACCATTATAAGTTATTAAACAATGTAAGTTAATATGCAACGTTATGTTTAAGTGTCACACATGCTTTGACGTAGTTTAGTCAAAAATTAAATGAGAAAAAAAACTAGAACTTAGCAAATTCTTGTTGCTATGGTAGATGCCATATATGATGATATCCAATCTCAAACTTAGTTCTTTCAGAAAATACATACTCATCAAACCAGTACTTTATTTTCAATATGATATCTCAATTTGCCCTCAAACTTTAACATATCACTATTTGGTTATAATATAAAATTATGTAAATTATGAGTGACACTGTATCCTGAACTTTCTCTTTTTGTATGAATGATATGGTGATGTAGAACACACGAGATTGAAGTAAAGCACATGGCACTGATAATGTATCTAATAAACTCTACCTTTTCCCTTTCTTACTTAACATTTTGCTTCAAAATCAATCATGTCAGCTTCACTTTTCTTGCATTGTACTTCTTCCCACTTTAGTTTATGTTGTCAAAATTAAAATTTAGCAAGTACAACAAATCTCATTTAGATGAACGTCATCTTAAAATGTGAATTATATATAATTCAACTTTAGAAAATTAACTTTTAATACAATGTTCTTTTCAACTATGTAATATGATTAATTTATAATTTTCAGAAATCTTTAATATTCTCCTTCATAATGAGAACTGAGCATTTTAAATATATTTGCTAATGGACAAGTAAACCATTATTCAACCATATATAATAACTTGACTACACTTTGGTAAATTCAACTCTAAAAAATTAATTTGTTGTCTGCAGAGTTTCTAATATAGCGTTTGCTAAATTTGAATACAATGGTGCATTTTTGTGAAGAACATTATTGAAGGTGAAGAATGTTTAACAAAACTTAATAATATTAATTTTTACAAATTAATTTTTTTTTTTTTTGTATCTTGTTGGAATTGAGTGCAGTAAGGGCACTTCTACCCTTCATTATGACCTTATTAAGGTATTAAAAGAGAGAGGGTCCAGATGAGGGACCTTGCTTTGCTTCATACCCTACTTCCATTTCAAGCATTATGATTGTTTACCAATCTTTAATCTGTTCTTCTTTTTATGGTTTCATACTATCACATAACTTTCTCTGTGTCACTCCTCTTCTGTCACCTAGGTTACAACTTATTCCAATTTACATATATATTATTGCTCAAGGTTCATAAGATTACATAATTTTTTTTTTGTCTCTTATCTTCCTTGTATATTGCACTAATCCTCTTAAATATGTGTGAAACATTAATTGAAATATTTTTTTATCAGCATTTTTCTAGGAAATATATTAAAAAGCAGAATAATTCATGTAATTTTACAAAATTTCAACTTGATTAGAGTAATGTATTACCTCTGATCTTATTGAGGTTGATATTAAATGGATTAGATTGGTCTAAAATATTTTATTGCCTAAAATTAACTGAGATAGACTAACTAATATTTTATAAAAAAAATTAAAGAAATATATATTTAAAAAATTAGTTATCTTTACATTAAAGATAAACTAATAGATTATTATGGAGTATGACTCAAGTGATTGACTTTGCGTGAGATGTTGTAATAATTTTGAATATGTACTCAGACAATTAAAAGGATAACAAATAACAAAATTATATCAATATTGATATTCATCATAAAATTATATAAATATTAAATAACTTGTTTCATAAGTGCTAAAGAGAAATTTTTGGGTGACGTTATTCTTGAATTATCTAATAAATTTTGATATCCGAAAGGACCCTTCCATCTATATTAGGAATTAGGTCCAGTGAAGCTATGGTTTAAATTAAGGGACAGTTGTGTTAAAGATCTAATAATTAAAAAAATAATAATAAATCTTTTGTAATAGTTGGTCAAATCTACAAAATTTTTTATTCTTAAAAGTTTGGAATATTGTTATTAAATAACTACTTCAATTTTTACAACATCTACTAATATTCTATGGGTTAATATAACATGTTTCAACAAATGTATTTTTATTATTAAAAACTTGCATTTAAATAGTTTGACATACAATTAATTTCCTTTTAGAATAAGATTATTATAAGATATTCTCCATATGAATAAAAAAATAATAATATGACATTTGTGAATATCATTAAAAATTAATTCAAGAATGGATAAAAAATGTTATATTCATATAATCTATAAAGATGATAGAACTGTTTTTTACTTCAAAAGGCATATCAATGAATTCATAGTGATTGTACCTAAATATAAATTTTGTATTCTAAAAATCTTCAATTTTAATAAGAATATGATGGTAAATTCACATCAAATCAATTTTTAAAAAAGAAAATTTCAATATATAAGTGATTTGTCATATCATCAATCCTTAATAGATTATGCTTATTCTTGATAGCAAACTTGTTTAATTGTCTATAATTAGAACACAAACAAGATAAGGTATTTTTTTTTCTTAAGTTAAAAAAACAATAACATACTAGAGAGATACACTAAGTTAGATGAATTGTTAATATGCTTCTTTAACTCAATCAAATCTATTGGGATCATCTTGTAAAAGGCAATTAATATTAGTCTTCCATGTGAGACTAAGTTTATAACAAACTTAACTTCTCTTTTTCCATGATAATATTATTTTTTTTTTGAAAAAAACATTCATATATTCTCATACTACCTATTTATTCTTTCTCCCTTTATTATTTATAACTTTTGACCGAACAAACAACATAAAACACCATTATCCTTCTTATGTATCCTGTAAAAATTGTTAGGTTGAAATTAATTGTACTTTCTTTAACTTAAAAAATATCAATTTATTCCTGTTGTAATGTATCCAAAAATGTGTTCAACAAATAATCAATTTATTATTAAAATAATTTACTGGTTATACGTGGTTAAATAGATTATAATCTCCTGTTATGGCTATGTGGTTACTTTTGACATTGTTAACTTGTGCTTAAATATCAATCTTGCAATCATTTAGAAAATCAATTATTGGACTCCAAGCTAAAATACATTAACCCTTGCCTTTTCTTGCTTTTTCCCAAGCCTTAATGGTACTATCATTTAATCATATACTTAGTCAAAAAATTTGTCTTTTGCTTGCTTTATAATACACATGATGCTCCTCTCTTCAAATCTCTTGGTCATATATAATCAATGCTCCTATCTTCAAACCACTTGGTCATATATAGTCAATGCTCATAATTCTTAACCCTCACATGCTTATACGTAAAAACTTGCAAGTTTTGTACACCTAATAATGCACATGGTTATATAAGAGATGTCATAAATCCAATGTGTTTTTGGGAAATATACATATCTTTATATTTGTAAATATATATATATATATATATATATATATATATATATATATATATATATATATATAAATATATATATATATATATATATATATATATATATATATATATATATATATATGTAATTACATTATAGTAATAAAGGAGATATTATATTTTCTAAAATATGTTGAGAATTGAAATAATGTGTTAAAGTTGCTGGATTCTTGCATGTGAATTCATGATATTGGAATAGAACTTTATTAACAAAAAGCTGAAATTTAAAATTTTTGAATTAATAGAATTGTGAATATGTGAATTTATTTTTTTTTATTTTTTTTAGATTGTGGCACTGAATCAAGTTTAACCTAAGATGTAATGATTCTATTAATAATAGTATTTTAGTAATCCAATGTTGTGATTATGAGTGAAATATAAATACGTATATATATATATTTGTATTTATACGTGAAAACCTTAACATAATTTAGTTATACGTATTTTTTAGTTTTGGTTTTTTACGTATCTCAGTCAAGTGACTACTATTTATTCAAATAAAATAAAATTTGAATACGAGATTTCTAAATCTATAATTCCTTGCTTAAACAGTCAAATATCACTTTAAGTCATAAAATATACTGTTGTTTAAGTGACAACTCGTCATTTAAATTCATGAGATATTTAAACTCTTATTTTTTTCTAAATTGTGTTAGTCAAGTGACATATACCATCACTTAAGCAATCAGTTAGTGATTCAGCAAGTTCACAACCACAAACAAAATGTGCTTTTATTGAAAAATATTGCTAAAACGAACTCTCTCAAACAATATTTTAATAAATTTATTACTTATTTTACTTTGTTTTTAAATGGGGTAGTGTGTTTGACTAAAGTTTTGAATGTAAATATTAATTACGAAATAAATTGATAAAATATGTAAAATTGATTAATAGTATTAAATTACATAGATTATTATATATGGGAGAGAAAAGTTGATAAAGATTGTATTCTTTATTTTATATTTTATGAGATAAGTAATTTGTAATAGATGAAAGTGTAAGAAATTATCTTAACTTTGATCAAATGGACGAATATAAAATTGAAAAACATATAAATTGTTAATCTTGAATTAGTAAATTCAATTTAATGTTTTAAAAGTCCTAAAGGTCTTTTTTATGTAATTAGATTATTTTATGAAACCTTTGATAAACTACAACGTCACTTGATATTTTAAATATTAAATTTTAAATTTTTTGAGATGTAATGATTATTTATTTTTACTAATTTTTTTTTATATTTCGTTTTAACTTTAATAATTATATTTTGAATGTAATAATCGTGTTTTAACACAATAATATATAATTATACATTGGAGAGATCATCCAAGAGTTAATATAAAATTTTGTTTAGATTTTTTTTTATAAAAAACATCTATATGCATAATTTTATTCTAGCTCGCTGTAAAAACCCATTTGTTTAAGTGAGTTGCATATATAGATTTAAGTGACGGTGAGATAGTTACAAAAACGCACTAATTTTTATCGTATATGTTTTTCTTTTAAAAAAACGATAAAATAAAATATATTTAATTAACTAAAAAGTAAAGTGTATATTCTTCAATCAATTTCAGACTTATTTTAAAATAATTGGTAAAAGAAATCGTTATCTCAGCCCACCTAATGCGATTAAATTTCAAACATGACGTAATAACTCAAATAAATCATTGAATCCCTAAGTTAACGGTTATTAGTTGAATTCAGTGAACTAATTTATACATAATTTGTTGCTTTTATGTTAAAAATAATGTATACACATAACATTTGCCATGTAAACTTTAAATATGATAGTGATATAATATTTCTTCTAAAATTTCTGAATACTTGTATTCAAAACTTGCAAAATCTCTGTATACAATAAATTATGGAAATTCAATTGTTTTTCAAACCTAGAATATTTTTTTAAACATCCCAACAAACATATCACAACCTTGTTTTCAAGGATAATGTAATTAGAAAAAAAATAACTTTTTATAATTGTGAAAAAAGAGAGAAGAGATGACAAAATAGCGAGACAATTGATTGTAAGGGTATCAACATATAATTTCTCTACAAAATTCATCAATGGGTATTTGTGTTAAAGGGTTACATGATTGAGTTGATTATATCAATATTATATTAGATTAAATAAATCTAATTACAATAATTATATATCGAAAATATCTTATATAGAAATGTAAAATAAAGATTTATGTGTAGTTCTAAAATCATAAAGTTCGGCCATTCATTAAATAAATTTAAATTTCAACTCACATACGATTAAATTGATTACATCTAGGTTAAATGAATTTAATAACATTATATATATATATATATATATATATATATATAATTGGTGTATTAGATAAAAATATTTTTTTACATAAAAGTAAAATTGTTTCATGTAAATAAATATTTATACATGTTTTTAAAATCATAGACTTAGATGATCCATGAATTTAAATATTTAAATTCCAACTCAGATACAAGGTCAGATTGATTACGTTAATATTAGGTTAAATAAAAAAAATTGGTATATGAAATGAAAATATTTTTTTATATACAAGTGAGATTGTTTCATTAAAGAAAAAAAATTATCCATGTTATTAGAGTAATAAAATTAAGTGATCTATTTAAATAAATTTAAGTTCCAATTAGAATATGATCAAATTAACTAAATCAAAATTAAATAAATCAATAAATAAGTTTAATAGGATTATATACATATAAAAATAGATGTATTAAATGTGAAATTATTTTATGCAAATAAAAATTTATATACGTTATTAAAGCTATAAAATTAAACGGTCTATTTAAGTTTTAAGTTTTGACGGTTAGATGTAACTTCTCTTTCAATAAAATAAAAAATTATATGTATGTCTTTAAAGTCATAAAATTAAAGGATCAAATTAAATGAATTTAAATTCAAATTAAGATACATGATTAAATTGATTAAATTAATATTAGGTTAAATAAATTTAATAATATTATATTAGTAAAAATAGGTGTAGCAAATGAAATTATATTTATATATAAAAGTGAAATTGTTTCATGAAAATAAAGATTTATGCATGTTGTTGAAGTTATAGAGTTAGGTGATCTATTTAGATTTGGATGATTAGATGTAACTTTTCTTTATAAAAAGAAATATTTATGTATGTTGTTGAAGCTATAGAATTAAATTATCTATTTAGATTTGGACGATTAAATGTAACCTTTCTTTATGAAAAGAAAATTTTATGCATGTCCTTTAAAATCATAAAATTAAAGTGAATCATGTAAACAATTTTTAATTCCAGCTAAGATACATGATCAAAATGATTAATTAATATTAGGTTAAATAAATTTAATAATATTACATACATATAAATATATATACATATAAATATATATATATATATATATATATAAATATATATATATATATATATATATATATATATATATATATATATATATATAAATATATATATATATATATATATATATATATATATATCAAACGAAAATATTTTGTATATAAAAGTGAAATTGTTTCATAAAAATGATAATTTATGTCCGTTGTTAAAGTTATAAAGTTAAACGGTCCATTTAAATTTGGACAGTTAGACGTAACTTCTGTTTCAAGAGAATAAAGATTTATATATGGTCCATTTAAATTTGGACAGTTAGACCTAACTTATCTTTTAAGAGAATAAAGATTTATATATGTGTATTTTAAGAAATAAAATTAAGTGTAATTTAAATTTCAACTAAGATGCCTTGTCAAAATTTTTAAATCAATATTAGGTTAAAGAAATGGAATAATATTACATACATATAAAAAATAGGTATATCAAATATTTTTTTCTATAAAAGTGATACTATTTCATAAAAATAATTATTTATACTCTGTTGTTAAAGTTACGAAGTTAAGCTGTCAAAATGTAACATCTCCTTATAAAAAGAAAAATTTATTGGTATATTTAAAGACATGAAGTTAAGTGATGCATGTAAATGCACTTTCCAACTAAGACACATTATAAAAATGATTAAATCAATATCAAATTTATTACATTTAATAAATTACATACATATAAAAACAAGTATTTAAAAAAATTACATTTAAAAGTGAAATTATTTCAAAAGTAAAGATTATACATAAACTTATAAAATTAAATGGTGTTGTTTTACATATCGAAGAAGGATTAGCAACAAAAATGCATTTAATATATTACAATGTAAATAAGATTAATTTTTGTATTACTTTTGAAGTCCAAGAACAAAAAAGAAAAGAGTAATGATTATTATTTTTATTTGTATATAATTTTTGTTATATGTAATTATAAAATTTTTAAAATATGAAATAAGAATAATATAGTTTTTAAGATCAAATTATTGCTTGTATTATACTACGAAATAAGTTATATTACAATTATTCAAAATTAAAATTATAATATAACAAAAATAATATAGTAAAAGTAAATTACACTTTCTATTTTTCTTTTTAAATGTAAATGAGTAAAAGTGTAACACCCCAAAAATAACTTACATAATGTTAACATGTTAACATTCTATTAATTATAATTATGATTCATTAACATACAGTAATCTTTTAAACTAAAGTATTTCAAAATTGGACCTTCACAAATCTACTAACATACAATTACAAAATATCTTCAAATTATTTTTTTAAATTTAGCTTATGCACCACTCATTCCAAATCATCCTCCATAGATCCATCTGCAACACCATCTGCTCCCGTGTCAAAAACACGATCATTGCAGACAGATATCAAAACACTAAGTACAACAAAACAAAGGGTAAGCTAACCAATTTTTTAATAATACTGAGTATTTCAATTCAAATACAAAGATTAACACCACTAAAGTCTTTCATTCAGTTACATGTACCATCACAATATAAGACATTGACACACTACAAACTTGACTCTACTTCCGGAAGACTCGTGCATTGAATAGACCTCAAGATATGCACCTATCATACATCTTCACGATGTGAACCCATACAACTTCTACACAAATGAATCATCAATCATGTATGAAAGGGTTGTTAGGTATCCAAGTGTGAGTCTAAGTCCCACATTGGATAGAAATGAGAAAGTTGAGCAACATATAAGAAAAATTTATTGGTTAGGTTGTTTCTCTTCTTGTGAGACCCATACCCACTATGTTTTGGTGTGTCTATGACTCATGATAGGCCCAATATAATGCATTATTATAATTAGGGTAAAAGGCTAACCCTAAGAGTGTGCCACTATGTGTGCACCTGGATGTGCAACTATGTGTGCCACCGTGAGAGCTTTGGTGTGTGTGGAGAAGTGTGCGAGCAACCGCTTTGAAGAAAAGAGAGAGAGGTAAATCGCAGCTACTTCCTATAGCAACTTGTGTTGGTTGTTTTGAAGATCCAACGGTGAAACCTTGTTTGATCGAGCTGCAATTTTTATTGAAGATTCCATTAAAAATTCCTCACTCATATTTCTTCAATTCGGACGATGTGATTGTCTATTGGAGGTCTGTAGAAGTGTCAGAAATTTTGTGAAGAGTTATTGTCCGCAGGAAGTTCCTATTACCGTCAGTCTTGGTTGTTTTGGAAATCCAACGGTGAAATTTTCTCCAATTGCTCTGAAATTTTTACTGGAGTTTTATCACTCACAGTTCGCTGTTTTGGACAGTCAGATTTGAGATCGGAGCTGTAATTTGTTTCTAGAAAATTCGTGAACGTTGTCTATTTTTTTGGGGACGAGATTCTTGAACTCTTCCTTATTAATTTCAATTTGTTGATATTTTTGGACCATTGTTGGTGACCGTTTTGAGGATTAGGAAGAGTTGTATTGATATGCTCTGTGATTAATTTTGTTAGACTCATTGTACCTTTGTTTTGGTATTAGTGGAGTATTTACCGTCTTGTGGATTTTTTTAATCTCTATTGAGAGGTTTTTCCCACGTTAATTATTGGTGTTGATCTATTCTTTTGTTTTCGACTGCATATTGGTTTTGTTTAGATTGATTGATTGCGTTCAGGGTGTTTCTATATTGTTTTGATAAAAGTGAATCTTATTGCTTCCGCTGCCTGACTCCCATCAACTGGCATCAGAGCTTATCGGTTTTGGGCTTCTGGTTAGGTGAACAATGGAAACTAACACTAGTAACATGATTACTCTGAATAGCTCCAATTATAATATTTGGAAGGTGAAAATGGAAGATTGGCTTTATGTGAAAAAAATTTCAATAATGAGAAGCCTTAAGGTTTTGGGTTGAAGGTGGTTTGGCTCAATTCTCATTGTTGTGAGATCTCACTGGTTTTGACCCCTCAAATTTTCTCAACAAGGATTAGTCCCCCTTAGACTTTTCTGACCAGCTATATTTCAAGCTGCAGTCACCCAATTCAGACCTCCTTCGACTCTCACCACCTAGTAATAATCGTCTATTTGATTCATACTACTAGTAGAGTTAGGATATCAATCGTTCACCCGATCCTTAGGCAATGCACTTCTTAACTAACCCAGACAGTGGTGTTTTCTTTCCTGAAAACACTATGCCTAGGCCTTGACCAACTTCATCAATACTCTATCAATATCACATCATAACATAGATCTCTACTAATTCATTTATTCACTTTTCAATCTCAATCTCAAAAAAATGAAAGAAAATCCTAAATCATCAATACAATTAAATTTGAATTATCAATTAATCTATCTTGTTAAATCCATACATTGCATTACCAAAGAATCAATCAATCAAAACAGAAAGCCCAATATATATATATATATATATATATATATATTTATTTATTTATTTATTTATTTTAGCTTAAGCGAAAATCTAGCTTGAGCGAGAATCCCCTTCGCTTGAGTGAAAATTCTCTCACTTGGGCGAAAACAGTCCAGAAAGCACACTTGCTCTAGGGCCATTCTTGCCTAGACAAAACTACCTTTGTGCCTGGGTGAAACTACCTTTGCCCCTGGGCGAAACACTTATCGCCTTGGCGAAATTGGACCCGAGAGCACCTCTCAGGTTTACAAGTGACTTCGTCTGGGCGAGATTGCCTAGCCTGGGCGAAAAATGTAGAAAAACCAACAGTGTCCACTACATCAGAGTTACCATGCATGTCTCAGATGACTAAATTGGGTGAAAATCAACCCACATACACGATGAATAATCTACCCTAACACAAATTATCTATTTAACAGATCAACATATCATCAATTTTCAGACAACTATCTCATACATGCAACATTCAATTCAACATTAATCCGACATTTTAGACCTGCAGGAAACTTTACCAAATACAAATTGTACAACTACTACAATCATTAACTTCTCTATTTAAGACTTAAATTTGTAAACCAAACTAGCACATACTTCAAGTTAACTTCCCTTATCTAAATTGTAGTTGAAATTCTTTATAACAATCCCAATAGCCTAAGGCCCTCAGGAACTCGAATCTACATCAAAGGACCTCTGATCAACTATCAGACTAACATATTAGGAAGTTGAGCTCACAAAGGCACCGTCTGATGGCTCAGAGGCCACATGCAAACTTAGTAAGCAGGAAAGCGAAAATCTAAAACTAACTCTAAGGGAAGGGGTAGGAAACGAACTTAGTCTATTAGAGATTCTGACCTGGTAGACTTTTTCTGTTCATTGCCACAAGTCCAAAGTGGGCTTTGCTTGAGAAACTGATGGAAGACAGATGGGAAGTCTTAGAGAGAAGTCAGAGAAAATGGAGGTCAAAGATTTTTAGAGAGATAGTGGCTCAAATGAGAATGAGACTTGACCAATAAGTTTTTCTATAAATATATGTTTTTAGTTTAATAATATAATAATTAGATGTTCATTCTACTTTTACCACTTCTACTCATATGATAGATTTTCTAGATTGTTACAAAAAGGACATTATTGAATTAAGAAATAAGAATAGTTTAAAAAATAAATCACGGTTGGTAGTATATTATAAGGTAAATCATGAAAAAATAAATAAATAATTATCTTATAATTAAATTATCTGATTAGTTTAATGTAAAATATTATTTTTTTATCCTAATTATCTTAATTTTTTTATTTGTAACACTAAATTATTTATATTAATGATAAAATATTACAAAAAGGACAAAATTGAAAAGAGTCATTTTTGTCAACTTAAAATATATTTAAGTTTAATTTTTAATATTTATATGTGGTGAATTTGATTCGAAGATCAAAGGAAATTGTTGAACTCTAAAAAGATAAAAAAGAAAAAAAAACTTAGATTTTAGTGTTATATTTACTAAAATTGTTGAGTTAACAATTTAAAGAAATGGACACAAGTTTTATGAATGCAATTCCCTTCAAAATAAAATAAAATCTAAAGCAGTAAATGTTCCAATGAAAGGCTAACTAATTTTGTAGTAAAATAAAGAATAATTGCTTTCAAAATCATATAAACTTTAATGTAATCATAAATGAACATGTGAAGTACAAATAAACATTCTATTATTAATTATACATAACTTTTAATAAACATGAATAGAGGTTGAAATCTCTATTAAAGGAAGTACTCACATTTAACATTCCACTATGTTTTAAATAAAATTGTCTATTAAGGAATACATGATCAAAAAATATTATATCTGATGTGATTGTGAATTTGAAAATTTTAGACCAATAAATTTTAATTTACTAGTAGGCAACAAAAACAAAAACTCAAATTGGTGTTTCATAGAACAATAATGGTTTTGCAGGAAATGTTATAAGAAAATATGATTCCTAATTTTTCTTTTTAAATTTCAATCTTCCTCATTAAAAGTGACAATTTCCTCAACTTCAATGCCCTACCACAGAGTCAATAATTATATTATTTTTACCAATTATGTAGTAAACTAATAATGTTTACATACTTTACTTTCTTAATAATCTAAATTTGTTAACAATGAATAATTTTCATAATATTATATATTTCTCTCAATATCTACTTTATTTTTAAAATAATATATGATATTAAATATGCGTACATCTTCTAATAAATATTTTATTCTAATTAAAATCTTGAATACGGATCCTATATTTGTAACTTTATGGAAATCACACCTGAGATTTTAACTTACGAAAATTACAAGTTAGGAATATATTAATTTAAATATATATATTTCTTGAAATATGTTAGTATTTTTATTTTGCTTTTTAATAAATTTTATACTGTTTTTTCTTTCTGATTTTTTATTTTATCCTTATCATTACATTTAGCCGGTTGAGTTTATATATTACCTAATGTGAAAGATTGATAGAAATTCTTGAATGAAGAACCATTTTCTAGAGATGGAATAAAATAATTTTGAGAATAAAAGGTAAGATTTTTTTTTCCTAAGAATCAAAGCAAAAATCTAAACATATAAATCAAAAGTAAAAATATACTTAATTTTTTTTTATATTATACTTTTCATTAGGTTTTTTATGCTATTATGATATTGTATAAATATTTATTAGCATAATTTATAATTAATTTTTTAATAGAATGCTGAGTTATTTAAAAAAATGCTATAAAGAGTAATGATAATGGATATGTCAGTTATTGCTAAAAAACGATTATTAGAGATTGATTTAATATTAAGTGTAGTTTATACAAGTAGAAATCTATACGTACTTTTGAAATAAGTATATTTTAATAAAAAATAAAGATGCCAACAAAGAAATATAACTGCGAGTTTTATATTTATACTTATTTTTATTGATGTAAAAAGTCATTTATAATGTTAAATGAAAATAAATTTGTGTTCTATATCTTCATCCTAGTCAGTTAATGAATATATTTATTAAATATTTTTATTAAAAAAAGAAATTAAAAATATATATATTATTAAAAATTTAACGTTAGAAGAATAAACATTTTATTCGATTAATATCATAATTATAATGACCTAAATTTTAAAATTAAGCACTAAATGAATTAAGTTGGAGTATATTTATATATATATATATATATATATACATACATATATATATATATATATATATATATATATATATATACATATATATATATATATATATATATATATATATATATATATATTACCTAATTTAAAAAAACCAATACTATATATACATATTTTTTTTCTGTATTCCCATTAATGTCTATAAGTAAGCGTTATTTACGAAGTGAAAGAAAAAAAAAACTAAGGTTTTTTTTTCTGTAACTGACTCATTGGAAACAGAAATGTCCATGTACAGATATTAATCGGAAAGAATACTCCAACACTCTTAAATTATTTTTAAGATAATCTAACAAAAATCATAAATATATATTTATATTTAAAGACAAAAAATTCTTTCTACTATCTTATATATATATTTTTATAAAAAATTGAAAAACGAAAATAAACTGTTTTTTTTTTCTAACTTCCTGTTTTTTCTGAAATAAATTTACCAACCCATCCTAGAAATCATAATAATTTATTATTATTATTATAAATAAAGTTGAAACAAGCAGACAGAATAATTTGCTGGCACAGGTTTTATTAAGTTTTTTTTTTTTTTGATACAGAACAATTATTTTAGAATTTCTAAAACATTTAAAGAAGCAAATAAAGATGAGAGCGTTACAGTGATGAGTATAGGTCTTGGATGTAATTGTGAGGAAAAGTGAGGGCAACGTGAATTGCAAGTTTCCGTAAATCTGTAACCGTAGGGGTTCGGACATATAAATTGCACAGAGTGAGAAAGCAGAGAGAGGCAGAAAGAGAAAGGTTTGTCACCCACCTGAGGAAAAAAGAAATTAACATAAACACCATTTTTTTTTTTATAAAATGGAAAAGAAAAACGAAAGTTGGAAAAAAATAATTTTTTTCCTTAGGGTTTGACTGTGAATTGCGACATCGCGTGTGGCCCAAATAGTGGAATCACCGCATCCGTCAAGTTCGGTCCTCTGCAGGGAAAGATCTGTCCCCAATTGCCCGAAAGTTGCGGATTCTAGAGAGAGAAAGTGGGTGTCAGTAGCAGCAGCTAGAGAGAGAATATTAGATTTTTTTGAACGTTGGGATCGGAGGGAAAAAATGTGGGTTTCTTCACATTTGGAGGGATTCTGAGCTTCTGCCATTTCTGGGTATCTTTATTTTATTCAAAGTTTCAAGCTTTTATTATTTTTGTTGCTTGATCAGTGGGTGTGATCTGAATTTTGCTGATTTCTGTAGGGGGTGAATTCTGGGGTGGTTGCATGCAATCTGGCGGCGGCCCCGGTGCTGGGCCGGGCCGGAATCCGGCGGGACGGGCGGCACCGACGTCGTCAGCTGCTGCTTCGCCGTCTTCTTCGTCATCGGCGGCGTCACACTTGGAGTCATTGCAGCAGCAGCAACAACAACAGCAGATAGGTTCTAGGCAGGTGTGGATTTTGATAAGTTTAGCTGAATTTCTGTGAGAATTTGGTTGAATTGTTTGTTTTTACTAGTGGTGGGAAGTCTACTACCTGCTTGTGCTTCTAATTCGGATTTTGGAACACATGGGAGTGTGAAAAAGTGGGTTGTGGTGGAATTTGCATTTAATGCACTTGGTGTCTGGGCTTAGTTAGTTGGTTGGGTTTGTGTTCTTTTTCCCTTTTTTTTTTTTCCACCCATTTATTTTCAAGCGTTCAAGGAGCATCTTATGGAAACTGATGGAATTATTGAATCTGGAAATGATTGGTGCAGTCTTGCGCTGTTGATGTTTGTCTATTCCAATCTAGCTTCCTTTTCATCCTATGCCAGCATGCACTCGTCTGTCGACTTATAATTTTTTTTGCTAATTGGTCTTTGACTTTATTTTTGTTGATGTGCTTTTTATGGGTGCATGTTGAATTATAGGAAACATTGACTATTCTGCATGTTTTTTTTCTGCACTTTTCTAGGGTATTTCCTTTCAGAGGTTGATGGTGATTGGTAATGAATCATCAGGGTAATAAAATTTGGGGTTTATATTATTGTTTTATGGACCCCTCTTTTGCCTTTCTAACTCTCTCTTTAGGTTCATAGACGCTATTGACTACTCCGGATTATGAATTCTCCCCATGTTATGTTCCTTGAGTAACTGTACATGACAAAGATAACTTATGGATTTTTTTAACTATGCAAGGTACAGTTACAACTTGCTGAACGGTATTTGTGATGATTGATATTGAAGCATAAGGATAATATAACTCAGGATTTATGTTCTGGTCTAATGAACCCCCTTTTTTGACTTTCCAACTCTCTTTTTGTGTGGTGTGCGTTGATTTACTCCTTTGGATTATAAATTCTCCATTTGGTCTTTCTTTATGTGTTGAGTAAATGGTTTGAGTGTAAATACATTGATTAATTGTGGATTGTAACTAAGAAAGCTGCAATTGCAACTTGCTAAAAGGTGTTATTTCGTCAACTTCTGCTTATTGCCAATTTGTATTAACTGTTTTTGCTGTCTCTCTGTTCTGTTACTTCTGTCATTATACATGGCTGATTAATAACGGATTTTAACTGCACAAGCTACATTGGTAACTTGCTGAAAGGTGTTGATGATGATTGATAATGAAGCATCAGGGTAAATAAAACTTGGGGTTGATGTTCTGGCTAATGAACGCCTTTTGACTTTTTATTTATTATCTTCAGGTGCTATTGTTGAAATTTATGCATGTTGAGTTACTACTTTGGATTATGAATTCTCCCTATAGTCTTTCCTTATGTGTTGAGTAAATGATATTCTTAAAGACAATTATTAATTATGGATTGTAAATAAATAAGCTACAGTTGCAACTTGCTAGAAAGTGTTGTTTCGTCATCTTCTACATATTGGATTATGAATTCTCCCAGTCTCTTTATCTGTTGAGTAAATGCTACAAAGTGTAAAGAAAGGATTAATTATGGATTGTAACCAAATAAGCTATAGTTGCAACTTGCAAAAGTGTTATTTCGTCAACTTCTGCTTATTGTCAATGTGTATTAACTGTTCTTACTGCCTCTCTGTTCTGGTACTTCTGTTTTTATTAGAAAAAGAGGAATACTAAATGACTGGTATCGTTTGTGTCTTGTTTACTTGTAATTTTCTATTGAGTGCAGTCTTAATGGAAAAATAATTGATGTACCGTCTTCTTTCTCAAAATGGCATGATCATTAATATATGACTGATTTTCTTTATGATTTATGGTAATGGTATTTCAGAATATGTCATAACTTACAACTATGGTCTCATTTTATTTCATGGTTGTTGCTTCAGTATATAGGTCAAAGGTGTTTTTGCTGTATTTCATGTTAATAGTAGCCTGCATAAATCTCCATGAAATTTCTATCATACCTTTTTAAAGATGAATCAGAAGCGGGGTCTTGGGTTGGGACCTGATTCATCATATGTTCTAATGTGAAAAGTGTGTGTACCTGCATGTGTGTATCTTGTTATCTGTGAAATTCGGATTGTGATCTTACAACAAGTATTAATGTTATCATGACAATTATGCCTTTTTTGGGTAACCTTTAAATTTATCATTTTTCTTATGGAATAATTACCTTTACTCAACCTTGTACATATGCAGTCATTTCAACAGCAGCTGCTTAGAAAACCTGAAGGGAGTGAAGCATTTTTGGCATATCAATCAGGTCTTCAAGGAGTATTTGGGAGTAACAATTTCGCATCTAGTTCCATGCAACTGCCTCAACAGTCTAGAAAATTTGTTGATCTAGCTCAGCATGGATCCAACCAGGGTCAAGGTGTTGAGCAACAAATGCTAAATCCTGCACAAGCAGCATACTTTCAATATGCTCTGCAGGCTTCTCAACAAAAGCCTGCTTTGGCAATGCAGTCAATGCAGCAACAGAAAATGGGAATGCTGGGCCCTTCCTCTGTAAAGGATCAGGACATGCGAATGGGAAATTTGAAAATGCAGGATCTTATGTCCATGCAGGCAGTAAATCAAGCCCAAGCATCATCGTCCAGAAATTCATCTGACCATTTTAATCATGGGGAAAAGCGGGTAGAGCAAGGGCAGCAGCTAGCACCTGCTAGGAAGAGTGAAGGAAATCCTTCAAGTCAGGGATCAGCTGTTGGAAACATTGTACCTGGAAATATTACAAGACCAGTGCAAGCTCTGGCAAATCAGCAGAGCATCTCAAACACTATGAACAACCAGATTGCAATGTCTGCTCAATTGCGGGCTATGCAGGCATGGGCACATGAACAAAACATTGATATGTCACATCCTGCAAATGCTCAGTTAATGGCTCAGCTTATTCCATTGATGCAATCAAGGATGGTTCAACAACCAAAGGCAAATGATACTAACTCAGGTGTACAGTCATCACCTGGTCCCGTTTCAAGCCAGCAGGTTACTTCTCCAGCAGTGGCAAGTGAGAGTTCAGCACGTGCTAATTCATCTGGTGATGTGTCTGCACAGTCAGGTTCTGTGAAAGCCAGGCAGATGGCTCCACCCAACCATTTGAGCCCACCAATCAGTGCTGGTATAGCCGGTACCTCCAGTGACACGGCAGTGCAGCAATTCAGTCTTCATAGCAGAGACACACAAGGATCTCTGAAGCAATCAGTTCTAACCGGAAATGGAATGCATCCACAGCAGACCTCTGCAAACATGAACATAGGTGCAGATCATCCTCTGAATGCAAAAGCTTCATCATCTTCTTCAGAACCGGCAAAAATGCAGTACATGAGGCAATTAAACCAATCTGCTTCTCATGCTGGAGGTCTGACAAATGAAGGTGGATCAGGAAATTACACTAGAACTCAAGCAGGGCCATCTCAGACACCTCAACAAAGAAATGGTTTCACCAAACAACAGCTTCATGTTCTTAAGGCACAAATACTAGCATTTAGGCGTCTAAAGGTTTAATATCTTCTTTCCTTCTTCATTCTGTCTGCTGCTTCCTTTATGTTTTTTTGTGCTATTTATGCATACCCAGTGAAATGAAAATGTACTGCATAATATTTAATGGAGATTGTGCTCACTGATTTTTGTTCCCTGTTGTTGATAGAAAGGAGAAGGTGCACTTCCCCAAGAACTTCTGCGGTCCATCAATCCACCACCTCTTGATTTGCAAGTGCAGCAGCCAATTCATTCTGGAGGAGCACAAAATCAAGAGCGATCTGCTGGAAATATTGTGGCTGAACAGCCAAGGCTGAATGAGGCCAATGCCAAAGATTCACAGCATATCCCATCCATTAGCGGAAAGAGCTCTTCAAAGAAGGAAGGCTTTATCAGAGATGAGAGCAATGCTGTAACAGCAGTTCATATGCAGGCCACATCTCCTGTGATAAAGGAATCTGCTGGAAAGGAAGAGCAGCAGTCTGTTGTGAGCGCTGCTAAGTCAGACCAGGAAAGTGAACATGGAATTAACAGAACTTGTGTTAGAAATGAGTTAGTATTAGACAAGGGAAAAGCTGTTGCTGCTCCCCAGGCTTCTGTAACTGAGACAGTGCAACTTAATAAACCCGCTCAGACGAGCACTGTTGCCCAGCCAAAGGATTTGGTTTCCACAAGAAAATACCATGGACCCCTATTTGATTTTCCTTTCTTCACCAGGAAACATGATTCCTTTGGGTCGTCAATGATGCTCAACAACAACAACAATTTGTCATTGGCATATGATGTAAAAGAACTTCTGTTTGAGGAAGGCATGGAGGTCCTTAGCAAGAGAAAGACGGAGAATTTGAGGAAGATTGAAGGTTTACTGGCAGTAAACTTAGAGAGGAAAAGAATTAGGCCAGATCTTGTGGTGAAGTTGCAAATTGAAGGAAAAAAGCTTCGCCTTTTAGATCTTCAGGCACGTTTAAGGGATGAGATTGATCAACAGCAACAAGAGATAATGGCAATGCCAGATAGGCCATATCGAAAGTTTGTTAGGCTGTGTGAACGTCAGCGTATGGAACTTGCTAGACAAGTGCAGGCATCTCAGAGAGCTTTAAGGGAGAAGCAACTGAAATCTATATTTCAATGGCGCAAGAAGCTTCTTGAAACACACTGGGCCATTCGTGATGCCCGTACTGCTCGCAACAGAGGGGTGGCTAAATATCATGAAAGGATGTTGAGAGAGTTCTCAAAACGCAAGGATGATGACAGAAATAAAAGGATGGAAGCCTTAAAGAACAATGATGTTGACAGATATAGGGAGATGTTGCTGGAGCAGCAGACTAGCATCCAAGGTGATGCTGCGGAGAGATATGCTGTCCTCTCAACTTTCTTAACCCAGACTGAAGAGTATCTCCATAAATTAGGAAGTAAGATAACCACTGCTAAGAATCAACAGGAAGTGGAGGAGGCGGCCAAAGCTGCTGCAGCCGCAGCACGATTGCAGGCATGATTCATCAATCTTTTATCATTAAAATAAAATAAAATCCAGTGGCCTGGGAGAAAATATTTATTTGTATGCGTCTTTTTAGTTTGAACAATTCATTTGTGGTATCTTTTTTTTCTTTTCATGTTTTCTAATGTACTTTTTAAATTTTGTGAAGTCATGTATTAATCATTTTATGTTTTATGGCTAAAGGGTCTTTCTGAAGAAGAAGTCAGAGCGGCAGCAGCTTGTGCTGGAGAGGAAGTGATGATTAGAAATCGTTTTATGGAGATGAATGCCCCTAAAGACAGTTCATCTGTCAGCAAGTGAGTGTCATTTTTTTGCTTTTTTTGTATATTTTTTAGTTTTGTGCTTTTGGAATAATGAAAGATGAGGTGAGGTGTACTTTTACAGCTAGATGTTGGCTCAAAATGTGCCAACTGCCTAATTCTAATATTTATTGTAATTGTAATGCTTTGATGTTGTTCTAAGTTATGATTTTTGTAAATTTGTTGCTTGTATAATAATACATCTGATTCCTGATGCTTACCATTTTTGTCACGTACCAGGTATTACACCCTTGCTCATGCAGTGAGCGAGAAGGTTGTACGTCAACCATCAATGTTGCGGGCAGGAACACTTAGAGACTATCAGCTGGTAGGTTGCTGAGTTTGTTGAAATTGTATATAATAGCTTTTTTTTGGAGTAAGCTTTTTTAAGGATTTGACATGTTATTTTTGAAGGTTGGTTTGCAATGGATGCTTTCCTTGTATAACAACAAATTAAATGGGATTTTGGCAGATGAGATGGGTCTTGGAAAAACTGTACAGGTTAGTATTATGATTTTTTGTGTTATTTAAAACCTGAAAAAAAAAATCTATGATGTTCTTCCAAGCTGAGGGATTTTACAATTCATATTCAAGTTTGTTGCATCATGCGAAGTTGATGTAAAAAGACTGCTCCTTTTATCTCCACGATATTTTCTGTGATGGTTTTATGAACCTCTTGGAAACAAATATTTTTTCTGTGTCCAGGTTATGGCATTAATTGCCTATTTGATGGAGTTTAAAGGAAACTATGGCCCACATCTTATAATAGTCCCAAATGCTGTTATGGTTAACTGGAAGGTGATCTTTCAACTCCTTCACTTCAGTGATAATTTTTTGTTATCAAGTGTCCCTTTAAATCGTAAAACCTTTCGTTCACTATGCAGAGTGAGTTGCATACTTGGTTACCATCTGTGTCATGCATTTTTTATGCTGGAGGGAAGGATTACCGGTCAAAATTATATTCACAGGTAAGTGTGCCAGAGCTTATTAATTATGAGTAATTTAATGTTCAATACTGAGTTGTCTTTTGTTATATTTGCAGGAGATTATGGCTATGAAATTTAATGTTCTGGTGACTACTTATGAGTTCATCATGTATGATCGGTCAAGGCTTTCAAAAATTGATTGGAAGTATATAATAATCGATGAAGCACAGAGAATGAAGGATAGAGAATCAGTTCTAGCTCGTGATCTTGATAGATATCGTTGTCAAAGGCGCCTGCTTTTGACAGGAACACCTTTACAGGTCTATTTTTGCTTTGATACAAATGCATTGTTGCTGTAGTTTTCCTGTTTACTCATGATGTCTTTTATGACCCAATTCAAACAAACTTCACGATTCTTGAAAGTTTACACATTCCTATTTTGTTGCACAAGCTTGTTCTGCCCTTGGTAACTATTGGGGATGTTAAACACATTCGTGTGCCTTCAACTGTTAGCTTTAGCTTTATGAAGTCTCTTTCCTTGAAACATGTATTATATCCTTTATGACCAATCGGTCATAAGTTCAGTCTTCGGTAACTCCATTCTTCTCAATAAAATAAAATTTCAGCAGAAGTTACAGTTGGCATTTATATTGTCTATGCTTTATTCCTAAGGTTGTGAGGGGGAGTGTTAAAGATAATAAAGTTATTCATATGCTTTTACCTATTAGTTCAAGCTTTTAGGAGTAGTTTTTGACAGTAGCCGAATTTTATATGTTCTTTTAACAGTTAAAAATATTTGTGATTGCAGAGGCACTTATAAGCTGGTGCTTGGTGAATACTGCTGAGCCATTTAGCTTGCCTCTTCCATAAATTAATAGTTGTCTACACATCTTAACCTTTGTTTAGACAATTTTGGGATACGTTATCTGTTTATATGAATGGCTTTAATTGGTAAATTCCTTTTCAAGAGGAGTCAAAATTACCTGATGAGGCTAGATTCAGATCTAACAGAGGTCAAATCCTTGTCTTGTCATACCTCCCTGATGCTGATACTAAGCTGGGGGTTTGGGTCTAATAGCACATTATCTATAGATAATTTTCTTTGCTGTCTTAAACTACTATTTAATATTTTTTTTTTTTTTTTTTAAAGCTTTAATTTTT
>Ga0209700_101988_pt1 | contig 42337 bp, 34 predicted proteins | sample SiratroredBW_FD_187528 | JGI IMG/M metagenome (GOLD analysis project Ga0209700, IMG submission 187528) | Root nodule microbial communities of legume samples collected from California, USA - Siratro red BW (SPAdes) (version 2) | ecosystem: Host-associated > Plants > Roots > Nodule | place: USA... | reverse complement strand
ATAAAAAAAAAATAAAAAATATATATATATATATATATATATATATATATATATATATATATATATATATATATTGAAAAAGTTCTAAATTCTGCATTATTCTTTAAAAAGAAAGTAGAACCATTTATTTTTTATATGTGTAAAATAAATTTTCAATAGATAAACCTCTTCAGACTGAATGAATGATTCTCTTTACTAGTATTGCTATGCTAATTCGGCTCCACTATTATAAGAAAAAAGATAGAGATTTCTTACACGTAGACACGACAATAGAAAAATTTTCTGGTTAAATACTTGTTTAATACCTATATTTATAATTTATCCTTGTCTTGGTATTATTAAAAGTTTTGATTAGACATTCCAACTTTTAAATTAGGATCAGTTTGTTACTCTCTGACACATTCAACGTGATAATAAAATCAGACGTAAGAAATGAAATGAATACTAATTTGAAAAATTAGAAGACGCAATTGAAATTATTAATAACATACGGATTAAATAAAATAAATTATACACAATTTAAGAAAAAAAAATTATTTAACAAAACAAATTTGAGAGATAGAAAAATAAAAACAAAGCTATACAAAATAGAATTAAGGAAAAATGAATTTATAAATGAAAATTAAAATAAATATATTTGAAAAAGGTCCATAAACTGCACAAAAGGCGATTCCACATGTTCCGTGAGAGTTCGGTTCTCTTTTTCTTAGCTATGAACAAAGCATAGCATATACACTAAAACCCTCTCAAAACCCACTATTCTAATTCCCTTTTAAAACTCCGTTTCTCTGCTTGATCATGTCCCAATCACTGAAGCTAATCAAGGAACATGCCTCCAACCCCAAATTCTGGTTGATCGTCGGAGTAGGAGTTGCCGGAATCGTGGTTCTGGTGGAGACACGGCGTAGAACACGGCGGAATAAAACGCAGAAACAAGACTTTGGTGCTTTTGTTGAGCGCTTTGAGATACTTCCCTTTCCTCAGCTTCCTCCTCCTGCTGCCAAACAGTCGCTCTCTGCTCTAACCTTTGCCATAAACGAAACGTTCGTCTCTTTCGACCTCCCTTTTTTTTTTTTTTTTTTTTTTTTTTTTTTTTTTTTTTAGTTTTGCTTCAGTTTGATAATAAAAGTTGACATTTTAATTAATTATCCATGTTTTTCTGTAATGGGGTTGAGAGAAAATTTGCTGATGTTATGTGATGTCAGGTCTGTGATATCATTACATTTTTTAGCAGTAAAGGACATTGTTGTTACTCTCAAGCTCTGGTTATGTTTTTATTCGTTTGGGTAGAAGGTTTACATTTTTCTTTTTTTTTTGGTTTTTACATGGCTGGGGTCAAAGAAAATATTTGCTAGAGGTTTGAGGTTTGGTATATGATATATGGGAACTACATTCTAAAGTTTGTTGAAATTTACAGAATTACGAGTGAAACTTATCCAATAAGAAGTATGTACTACGAAATTTTAATTTTGTAATTTCTAATAAAATTTCAATCAATAATAATAGATGAATGAGTATAATTTCTTTTTTTTATTAAAACTACATCACTATGAAACCTTGACATCCCATTTAGGCCGACTCTTCAAGGCCATCAATCATATGTCATCCTATGTAAATGCCATAAAAGAGAAGAAAAATACTAACACATGGTTAACAAACCAAACCCATGTAAAAAGAAAAAACAACGCTCCTAGGAAACAAATCAATCAAATCTAAATTCTGGGAGGCTAAACCTATTTCGAAAAAATCTAATTATAGGAGGCCAAACCAAGTAAAATCATGCCTATTTACGATCTCTAAGACAAAACTATCCGCACATCTATTGCCTTTCTGAAAGTGTGTGAATCTTTAAAATCCATCTCTATTTATATTTAAGTGCACTTCAACCATCTACCCTTCAAACTCCAAGCAGTCTATTAGAAAAAGCCTAAATGTGACCATCATAGCACATCCTTCTAAAACCAAGGATGTCAGCATGCTAAATAGCCAAAATGGCCACCATAAGCTTTGCATACAAATGATCCCAAAATAGGTAGTGAAACCCCTTATGTACTCTCCATGACTACCTCTGAATCTACCACCCCACCAGCTGTATGCTCCGAACCACCTCAAGCAGCACCATTTGTGTTAACTTTAACCCACCTTGCAATTGGCATTAACCAATTACCCTGACAAACTGTAGTATCTTTCCTTGGCCTCTTTTGAATATGAAAATACTTCAAAATAGCAAAATCAGTAAATAATTAAGCATTGTAAGATAATGTCATTCGTTGTGGTTTCTGATTTAAATGATTTTTGGGCTGTTTGTATTTGTTGGGGTTGGCAGATTTGACGTGAAAGACTATGTGACGGGCTTTGGAAATCCTACGTGGAAGAGTACACACAAGGCAGCAGAGAAAACTGCTCTTGTGGTGACTGCGCTGCTCAAGAGTGGGGCCACTTGTGTTGGCAAGACTGTTGTGGACGAATTCTCTTTTGGGTGATGAGTCCTTTAGAAGTCCTTTAGCTTCGTGTAGTCAACTGAAACCATTTGATATACTTAAGGCATTGTTATATCAGGATTTCTGGTGAGAACAAGTATTATGGAACTCCAACTAATCCTCGGATGCCATCATGTACACCAGGAGGGTCTTCTTGTGGTTCAGCAGTGGCAGTTGCTGCAGGGTTTGTGGACTTTGCCATTGGTAAGTTTAGGTTGTTACCCCTAATAAATTGAAATTCTATTTTTACGCATAATAATACTTTTTAATTTTGTAATCATTTGTGAATCTGTCATTTTCAATCTAGCAATCCACCCTTTATCTTGCTTTGGTGATTCTGATGCACTTGTGTTTTATGAATGCTTTTCTATTAAGTTATAAGAAAACCATCCAAGCCGTTAACCATTATGTGTGTATCCAACACCACAATATTCCATTGTAAGTCATGTTGATTAACAAACTTGTTTTAAGGACCCTCTAAAATACTCTTAATAGTTTTGCGCCTCTTGCTTTATGAGTTTTTTTTTCTAGCTCTAGCGATTAGGTTACCTGCAATCTGATTTACTTTGCTTAATGGGGCTTCTACAGCTTGTCCACATGTGTCCAAACTCCAAACTACCTAAGGTGAGTTTCTATCATCTTTTCTACGTTAGGTGCTACCTTGACATTTTTTCCAATGCATTTGTTCCTAATCTTATCTTGTCTGGTGGTATGTCTACTCATCCAAGTCAACATTCTCATCTTTGCTACATTGAGTTTAATTACTTTTTCAAGGTTATCCAACTTGAGAGTCTACATAACTAGTGAGAACTTCGTCGACTCTCGTGTAGGAGTCTTCTTCATATGGAATAGAATATAACTGTATAGATGTTAACATTTCAGCTACTGAATACGTAACAAAAAAAATTTTAAAAAATAATATTATGAAGTCCAAACAACAACCAAGTTCCTGCATAGATGTTCTGTGGCATCAAAAACGTGGGAAGAGAATTCCCAAAACACATATTAGAACAAAATATTAAAGGAAGAAAATCTCCAACACAGCAGGGCGAAAATAGAGAATGAAATGGGGAGCATGAAGAACTTACCTCTTCATAAAGGAGAGAAACATAGTGGCCAAATTGCAGAGGAGAAGGAAATGATCCAGAGGCTCAAAATGCAGTTCCAACTTGAGCACTCAAAATCGAGTGTGGTACGGAGGAGAACGAAACCATTGTACAATGGAATGCAGAGGTGAATTGAGGCACTGAGGAGGGCGAAATCAAGCAAAGAGAAAAGAGGGAGGAAACCCTTATTGCAGTCCCTTTTGGAGCTCCAAATTTGCAAATAAATGATGTTCCCTGGTGTTGTTTTGATTATAACTATTTTGCTGAAATGGACTACTAGCAGCTTGAGTTTGTCTTAGTCAGCACGAGTCTACTTTGAAACCAAGTTTACATGCGAGTTAACTTGCAGTTATTCACTAGACTCATGATTGTCTAAGTTTGTGAGTTAACTCGCAAGTTTGATAATCATGCTTTTTTTGACTTTTTGCTTTCAAACATTCTATTGCATACAAGATCACCAGTTTTGCAGCTGTGGTAAATTTTTCCTTTGAGCTGAAGTGGTTCTATTGTTTTGTCACATAACATATGAAGCTTTCATCCATTTTATGTATCCTGCTTCAATCCTATAATTTACATCTTCCTTTATTCTTAGTTGTTCTATACATCGGACCTGATAAGACCTGGAGTTTTTTTTTTGGGTGTATTTCTTTGAATTAAAATTATTCTGTTAACTTGTTCTATTAAATAAAATTGGTTTCTTCCCTCTATTTCTATTGAACTTAGTGTCGACGACAGGTATATCACACAATATTTCAAAGTCTGGAATTCTTGCATTTTTAATTTGAACTTGCTAAGATTACCATTATTGCTTCATTTGGTCAATGAGAGAACTGGGGGATGATTCAAATTATATATTCATTATTTCTTCTTCTTAATGCTGCTTTATTTAATTATTATTACAGTAAATTTGTTTTATGTTTTAGTTTCTCTTGTAAAAACAATGTTAAACACATAAGTTAAGGAGTGTCCTCATTGTTGTCTTGTTCCTTAAACCTATCATAGTTCTTATTGCAGCAGTGAACTAAGTAGGGGTTTGCTGATGTTATGAAAATAAAGTTATTTTTTTTTGGTGATCTATAACACAACAGCTGCATAAGTTTCATGATTCCAAGTCTTAGTTCGTTTTTGTGATGTTTTCGTTATATTATTGCTGTATGGCATGCTAACCATGATCTTTTTTATTTTATCCAGGATAGACTTTATTTGCACATGCAATTATATTGAGGCCTTGAAAACTTGTTACTTGATTTTACATAACTATATATTTAACATGGAAGATTATCGTGTCTTGGCAGGTACTGATACTATAGGATGTGTGAGAATTCCAGCAGCATTATGTGGTATTTTTGGTTTTCGACCATCCCATGGGGCTGTATCTACTATTGGAGTCCTTCCAAATGCACAAAGCTTAGACACTATTGGTAAGATTCATAGTTCTTTTTGTTGCCATGATTTTAATCAATACTTGGTCATAAGTTATGTGTATCAACTCTTGACATTTTGTATCATTTTCTCTCGTGGCTAACTTTAACGAAATAACATAGAGCAATTAGATACATGGGTTAAAGAATCGGACAATATATACTTAGTAGTGCTTTATATAGTTGTACAATATAAAGAGCAATTAAATATGTTTATTAAAATAGAGAAATAGGTATAAGATTAATTCCCTTGTGTGTAAATACACATAAAGGGATGTTTATTTATAGATTATAAAAATAACAGAAATAGTAACAAAATAATAGAGAACATGGGCTAAGCCCGTTATATTCAACACTTTCCCTCAAACTGGTGCATATAAATTGTATGTACCAAGCTTGTTACAAATATAATCAATCCTGGGCCTCCTTAAAGATTTGGTGAAAATGTCTGTTAATTGATCATTCGAATTAACAAACTCGGTCTTGATGTCTCCAGATGTAATTTTTTCTCGAACAAAATGACAATCAATTTCAATATGTTTAGTCCTCTCGTGAAAGACGGGATTTGAGCTAATATGAAGAACAGCCTGATTATCACATGAGTGTCATTTGAGTGACCTTTTCAAATTGCAATTCTTTTAGTAACTGTTTGAGCCAAATAAGTTCACAAGCAACTAAGGCCATGACTCTATATTCAGCTTCAGCACTAGATCTTCCCACAACATGTTGTTTCTTATTCTTCCAAGATATCAAATTACCACCAATAAAATCACAATATCCGGAAGTAGATCTTCTATCTGATGGAGACCCTGCCCAGTCCGCATCTGTATAACATACAACTCCAGCATGGTCATTATGACCATATAGTAGACTTTTTCCAGGAAAACCTTTAATGTACTTCACTATACGAGTAACCGCATTCAAATGATCAACACATGGAGAGTTAAGGAATTGACTCACCACACTAACTGTAAAAGAAATATCAGGACGAGTAACAGTAAGATAATTCAGTTTTTCAACTAATCTTCTATACTTCTCAGGATCTGAGAGGAGTTCCCCCTGACTAGGTAGAAGTTTGGTATTAGGGTTCATGGGTGTCTCAACAGATTTAGAATTCAGTAATCCAGTTTCTTCCAAAAGATCCAATACATACTCTCTTTGAGAGATAACAATACCATGATTGGATTGTGCTACCTCAATTCCCAAGAAATATATAAGTTTACCAAGATCTTTAGTCTGAAAATAGTGACAAATATGTTGTTTAAGTTGAGAAATGCCATAGTGATCACTACCTATAAGAACAATGTCATCAACATAAACAACTAGATAGATACACCCAGCATTCGAATGACAATAAAAAACTGAATGATCTGCCTCACTGCGAGTCATACTAAATTCTTTAACAACACTACTAAACTTTCCAAACCAAGCCCTGGGAGACTGTTTGAGACCATATAAAGATTTGCGAAGACGATATACCAATCTCGAAGACTCCACCTGAGCAACAAAACCTAGAGGTTGCTCCATATAAATTTCTTCCTGCAAATCCCCGTTAAGAAAGCATTTTTGACATCCAGTTGATAAAGAGACCATCTTTAAAGAGCTGCCATGGCTATAAATAGGCGAATATACGCCATTTTTGCCACTAGAGAAAAAGTATCACCATAGTCCAAACCAAAAATTTGGGTGTAGCCTTTAGTCACAAGACGAGCTTTGAGACGATCAATAGTGCCATCTGGACCAACTTTGATAGCAAAGACCCACCTGCAACCAACAACAGATTTCCTAGAGGGTAAAGAAACAAGTTCCCAAGTTCTACTGTTCTGAAGAGCACTGAGTTCATCAAGCATAGCTTGATGCCAACTAGGATGAGCTAAAGCATCACCTACAGATTTTGGAATAGACACTGAAGAAATGGATGATAAGCAAGCATAAAAAGATTGAGATAATCTATGATAGCTCAAGGCAGTATAATGTGGATATGAATTACGGGTAGAACGTAGTATACCTTTACGAATGCCAACAGGAAGATCAGGTTCAATTATCGGAGTCGGAGGGGGTGGAAGATCTGGCACCAGAGGAGAATCACTTGGTAAACGTTGGGAAGTTTGACGACGACTATAAACCTTAAGAGGTGGTGAAGGAGGCGACTCGGTAGGAACATTAAACATGACAGGAGAATCACAGACAATTGGAATGTGTGTTTGATTAGATGAAGACACAAGAGGAGAAGATGAAGACTTAAAATAAAAAGAAGATTCAATAAAGGTAGTGTTTGATTAGATGAAGACACAAGAGGAGAAGATGAAGACTTAAAATAAAAAGAAGATTCAATAAAGGTAACATCTGCAGAAATAAAATAACGATTAACCGAGGGTGAAAAATATTTATATTCTTTTTGAGATCTAGTGAACCCTAAAAAGACACATTTATGTGACCGAGCAGATAATTTATCAAGTCCGGAACTAAAATTGTGAACAAAACATGTAGACCCAAAAACTTTAGGGGGTAATAGATGGAGAGACTCATGAGGAAACAAAATAGAGTAAGAAATTTTATTTTCTAAAACTGAAGATGGCATACGATTAATAAGATAACATGCACTAAGAATAGTATCATCTCAAAAACATTAAGGAACACACCATGAATTAAAAGAGTACGAGTAGTTTCAACAAGATGTCTATTTTTGCGCTCAGCTACCCCAGTTTGTTGAGGTGTATAACCACAAGAGGTTTGGTAAAGAATGCCATGAGATTTCATAAAAGTCGTAAAAGATTGAGAAAGATACTCACGAGCATTATCACTTTCTAAGATTCGAATTGAAACACCAAATTGATTTTTAATCTCATTAAAAAAAAGATTGAAATATTGAAAACATCTTAAATAATTATCAATAAAAGTAACAAAATATTGAAATCCTAAATTAGACTTAATACCGAAATCTTTGGTAAAAAAAATAATACAATCAAGAGAACGAATGAGACGATTGATAGATAATAAATTAAAAGGTGATCCAGGGACATAAAGAACATTGTCAATAGGCAAAGAAGGGAAAGGATGAACAGTACCAACACCATGGGATGAGACCTTAGAACCATTAGCCATGGTGATGGAGGGTAAATGACCAGAGGTAGACAAAGAAGAGAAAAAGGATTTATTACCAGTAATATGATCTGTGGCACCTGAGTCTAGAACCCAAGGACCAAGATAATTGGAGTGGGTGAGCCCAGCAAAAGAGATACCTGTATATGCAACAAATGCAGTGGAACCAGAGTTCTAACGATTCTTATATCATTTAAGAAATTCATTGAAAATAGCCGGTGGACCTGAGATATTAGATGAAGTAGAATCCATGGTAGAAGGTGGCACAGGAGTTGCTTGGACAACCGCAACAGTTTTAGGAGGACGACCATGTAAGGCATAACACTTGTCATTTTTGTGGCCAAGTTTGCCACGATGGTCACATTTATGATGTCCTTTGTTCGGCTTCCGAGAACGAGTGCGGTCATCACATTGAGATACTAAAGCAGAAGAATTATCACTTGAAATGGATATATCAATGTGGGTTTTATCTGGTACGCACATAAGGGTGGAAGAAGTAGAAGTAAGGGTGGGCAGAACAGGAGATCCCAAAATCTGATCACGAATAGGAGAATAATCATGAGGAAGTTCATATAAGGCTAACAACATGAAAAACTTGGACCGTTGCTGTATCTCTAGAGACGGAGTGGATGTAGGAGGCAACAATTCATTAAAATCATGAAAAAGAGCATGAATTTTATCAAGATACTCAGACATTGTACCATCAAGACGTTTTGAAGCAACAACATGAAGGAGATTTTGACATACTTCATAAAGACGTTGAGTATCATTGGTATATAATAATTTGGAATGCTCCTAAATTTCTGAACACGTCTCGTAAGAGCGAAAAATTTGTTTCAAAGATGAGTGAATGGTCGATTTGAGAACCATGCATAATTGAGCATCAATTTTCGACTAACGAAAAACCTCATTCTCAGGAACATTAGTAATAGACATTGTAAGATGATCAACGTAGCCTTGACTCTTAAGCCATAACCTAATATCCGAAGCCCAAGTATCATAATTTTTACCATCTAATTTGTCAATTGACAAATGAACATTGATGTAATTAGTATAATGATCCGGTATAGGGAAAGTAGAGAAGGCAGTAGAAGAGGCGTTGGTAGTTGCAGAAGAATCCATGGAGGAGAGAGAAAAAAAATGCGAAAATTCAAATGTGCTCCGATCAAGATAATGAGGACAGATCCAGAATGTTTGCAGGACGACGATCACAACGACGGTAATCTCCGCTGGAAAAGTCGCCGGATGTGCTACCACGCGCGGCGGCAGCGATGACAGTGATCGAAACTAAAACGGCCACTGCAGGCGCGTCTGTGCTCCGATTGCCGCGATTCCAAAGGCACAGTAATCGCCTGGATGAGGCGCTCCTGATGGTGGTGTCGCCGACCCAATCGGCAGCGGCAGCCGCAAAGGTTACGGCAGCGGCGACTGAGGCAACTGAATGAGAGGGTTCACCGTAAAAAATTTAACCCTAACCCTAGGCTCTAAATACCATATTAAAATAAAAAAATAAGAATAGGATTAATTCCCTTATGTGTAAATACACATAAAGGGATGATTATTTATAGATGATAAAAATAACAGAAATAGTAACAAAATAACAGAAAACATGGGCTAAGTCCGGGTAAGCCTGTTATATTCAACAATGTTAATAGTCTTGATTTGACATCCAGAGTTGAAAATATGATTAAGTTTGTAAGAAATCACCACATGATGAGGTGAATGGGATTCAATTTTTTTAGTACAGTACTATGCTATTTTATTTAGATTGTTGATTAATTTGTTGTTTAATTGATTTGCAGGATGGTTTGCTTGTGATCCATCTATCTTGCATCGTGTTGGACATGTTTTACTTCAATTGAGTTCGGTGGAGACCAAAAGGTCCAGGCGTATCATATTTGCTGATGATCTTTTTCAGTTATCTAAAATTCCTACACAGAGGACAATACATATTATTGGTAAAGCTATTGAGAATATGTCTGGGTGTAAGTTTCTTGATCTCTGAAGACCAGTTCTTCCTCCTTTCATACTAGTAATTAGTTAATTGATTACAAATACTAGTTTTCTATAAAGAACAAGTTTATCACTAGACTGAATCACCAAAAGAAAAGAAAATTGTGGAAAATATGTTATGAAATGTTTTAGTATTTGGTTTTGCAGATCAGGATCCAAAGCATTTGAATCTCTGTCAGTACATTGACTCTAAGGTTCCCAGTATAAGGCTTCATGAGCAATCAACACACCGACAAAATGAAACATCTATATTGAAAACTCTCTCTTCGGTTATGCTTTCAATACAAGGGTATTCCTTCATAAGTTTTAGAGTTTTATGTTTGATTTATTATAATATGTCAACTTGTGCTGCCTGCTGTTCTATTAAATATTTATTTGAAAGAGAATGATGTTGCATGAGTAAGCATTGGATGGTTCTCTAAGGGATTACAAATATAAAAGTAAAACATAGTATAATGAGGCTCACCTATCTGGGTAGCAGTAATTGGGAATACTCTGAAAAAAAGTCATAAATTGAACACATGGAGATTTATGTTGGATAAGCATAAAGGAAAATTGTGTTTGGTAACAGTGGCGACTAGCTGTGAAAAATGTGCTGCTGATGGTAACAACCCAACAAAAGTTAATTTTCATTTCTATAACGTGCTCAGAGTTTCGTGCATTTATATTGTATAAGTAAAGTTCATGAATATCCTTACATTTTGTGCTCCGATAATGAGAAAGCAATTTGCTGCAGTTGGTGTAACATTTCTATTGTAATTACTTATTCCTCCTTAATACAGATCCACTTACGTAATGAGAAATATACTTGTTTTGAATTAATCTTTTTTGCATTGTTTGTAACTGTATAATATCGAATTTTCCCTTTTTAGCTTATTACTATTGAAAATGTATATAAACTGCTCATTCTTATCCAACTTGTTCTGTTTTGTGAAATCCATTTTAAAAAGGTTATGTAAATTGTGTATAGTTCTTCAATCATTTCTAGTGGTTCTTTGTTTAGCAACTATAAAGAAATTTAAATGTTGAAAATATAATTGAAAAGTTGTCAAAACTCAAAAAGCTATTAGAACATTCTACTTTTTAGCAAGGATTTCATTCACTTGGTTGTTTTAAGGGTCCTAAGTTTCCTATTGTTTTGCTAATATGAATATCATTATGCATACATGAGTTTTGGACAACTTACTATGGATATGCCATGCCTAGAATATTTTTTTAAACAATTTAACGTTGGGAATTGTTGAACATCCCACATCAACCAGGAATTAGGCCATATTATAATATATAATGGAGTGCATTTCTTACCTTAAAAGTCAGTTTTGTGAGGTTGAGTTAGTCATAAATCCACATATTACGATGGTATCAGAGTCATTTAGAGCCTATTCTAGTAAAACTTTTTTGGGCTATTATGCCATCATTATCGGGTTCATCTTAGACTATTCATAAATATCTAATCCTACTCTTGAGATGTTCATTCCTCGAAGTGAGGTAGTGTGTTGGACATTCTACTTCAATTAGGAACTATGTCAGATTATAATGTATAAGTGGGGTGTAATCCTCACCTTATAGACTTATTCAGATAGGGGCAATTCTCACCTTACAAGCCGGTTTTGTGAAATTGAGTTAAGTATAGTGCATTTACTAAGATGGTATCAAAGTCCATTCTAATAAGATTTGTTTGATCCTATGAGGAAACCAATAAAGAGAAACATTATTTTAGAAACATTGAGGGGAATGAGACCTAAGCCAATTGAAAACAAACAAATGATGAAAACCCAACCTTTGTGTTTAGAGATCCCATGAATAAGGTTTATATAGGTAATAACAAATAACTTGTTAGTTTTGCTAACACTAAAATTGATTTAAATCAATTTTGTCCCTTCCAATGGTTTGTCAAATAGTGCATCAATGTTAGGATAAACTTTGCAGTTAAATTCTATGTGGTATGGTTAAGTTTGACTTTTGACAAAGCTTTTAGTGATTTTCATATCCCTTATTGGTGGTGTATGATTTCTAACACACACTTGATGAAATTACCTATATAAGTGTCAAGTGGGGGTTACGTGTATGAGATCTTGCCTAGATCTCTAAAGCACTTATGAATATCGGCACATATATGGTCTAGTAAGTGTAGCACAATGATAGCAACGAGTATTGTAGAGGTGTATAGTGATTGATTAACTGGTAGCACCACTAAGTTTTTTGGTTCATATAGTTTTCTATACCAGCCCCGATGCCTCACATTTTATGAGACCCAAAGTTTCTTTTCTTTTTTCTTTGTTTCTCCTTTTGCAATATGTGGGGGATCGTAGAAGTTTTTGTGTATTCCTCAAGGCAAAAATTTCCACTTTGCCTAGTTCACTTTCTTTCAAAGGGTTTATATACCACACATTTCATGTCCCTTCAAAGTAGTGGTACTTGGAAATTGGTTCCTCTTCTAGCTAGCAAATCAATTGTTGGAATGGTTGGATGCTCTTATAACATGACCTATCCTTCTTTGTTTTATCGTCACTCTCCGCACGGATGTATCTATTTCATTGTATACGTGGATGACTTGATATCATAAACAGTGATAAGGAGGGTATTGTCCAACTACAACAATATCATGCTCAAAAGTTCTTGACAAAAGATCTTGGACACTTGAAATATTTTCTTGGTATAGAAGTTGCATAGTCCAAGGATGGTTTGGTCATATATGAGAAAATATGCTTTGGACATTCTAGAAGAAATAGGGATGAAAATGCTAAACTTGTGGACACAACAATGGGTGTGAGTGTTGAACTTGTACCTGACCAAGAAGAATCGTATTCTGGTATTGGGAGATATGGAAGGTCAGTTGGTAAGTTAAATTACCTCATTGTGACTCGTTTTGACATTGCCTTTGCTGTGAGTGTAATCAGTCAATTTTTAAACTCATTGTTAAGACCATTGAAATGAAGTCGTATGGATCCCTAAGTATATTAAGAATGTTTCTGTGAAAGGCCTTATTTGTGAATATAAGTTTGGGATTCTGATGCTAGTTGGGCAGGGTTACCAACCGAAAGACACTCCACTTTAGGGTACTGTATTTTTGTTGGAGGTAATGCAGCAAGCTGGACACAACTTATATGTTCTAGCTTGAAGGGGAGAGTTATAATTATAAAAATAAGGTGCAAATCTTATATATCAAGAATATTTAGATTGTAAATGTATTATTAGGAATGTTTTTATTTATTTTCACATCATATCTTTATTATTAGAGGATATCAAATCTGTTGTATTGATTCTATTTTCTCAATATAAATAAAACATTTGTGCTGTTTCAGAAACGTATGTTATCAACTCAAATTTTGTCTTTCCTTTAGTTTAACACACTTCAAGTCTATTTGACATGTCTTCATCTCGTGTTTAGGTATGAATTTAAGACCAATTATGAAGAATGGGTTAAATCACTCAAATTCAAGTTAGGTCGTGTGTCTGATCATGTTATTGCAGCCATTAGTACGGAATATGATAATATAAAAGCCTTGTATAAAGTCAGGACTGAGATGCGAAGTGCTTTTCAAAGTCTATTAAAGGTAGTAGTGTTTTCTTACGCTTGTTTCTTTTATAGATTTTCTAAGGCAGTGAACTTTCATTTAAATTATTTTAAATTATTAGATTATATTAGTGGCGGGCTTCAAATAAGATGAGCAAGTAATGACCTCTAATTCCTATAATGAAGTAGCTCAATTAATTTTGGCATTATATGCTTGAGTACTACCCTATTATCTCCTGGTTTTGATTGTCCCACAGGATGATGGAATACTAGTTATCCCTACTGTAGCAGACGGCCAATTAAAGCTTAATGCAACAAAAGGTTTTTCTTCTGACTTCCATGACAGAACATTTGCATTATCAAGCATTGCTAGTGTATCTGGATGTTGTCAGGTAATTTGTCATCTTTTAGGTTCAGAGATAATATTTTTTATTGTCATTTCTTATTCACTGTTCTATAATTTCTTTGACGAATATATAAGCTTTTACATTATATGCAGGTTACAATTCCATTAGGATATCATGATGGTTGTTGTGTGTCTGTTTCATTCGTCTCTTTTCATGGAGCTGATAAATTTCTTTTAGATACGCTCTTGGATATTTATTCAACTCTTCAAGACCAAGTTAGTGTTGGTTCTGATTTGTTGTCATTACCTGATATTAGTGGCAACAGGGAAACTTCTGAACTTTTGAAGGAGAAGGTTAGATTTCACTGAGCAATTCCTTCAAGATATAGTTTCTCAAAAAGTTTGTTAATTATTTATTTAGTCAATCCCATGATGTGAAGTTGGATGCCGCCAAACGTGGTATTTGTGTTTCAGATTGAAATGTTTAAGTCTTTTGTTTTTTATCTTTGAAAGTGGGTTTTAGGTTTAACTTAACCTCACAAAACCTTTTGCAAGGTGAGATTTGCATTCACTTGTATAATATAATTTTATCATATTTCTAATCGAGGTGAGATTTTCAATACATTCTCTCATGCCAAAGATTGAACAATTCAAATGTGGAATTATATATTTTGGATAATTCTCTCATGCCAAAGATTGAACAATTCAAATGTGGAATTATATATTTTGGATGGTTTGATAGCGGGTGATATTATAGGCCAACAAACCTTGTTAGTATAGATTTTGATACTGTTTTAAAAAGTGAGTTTTAGACAATGTTGTCAAACTCGATGATCATCAAAGGTTCACATGTCAAACTACTCAATTCATAGATGTTTAGTATGAACAAACTATCTAGGGGAATGAAAAGTAGGATAGTCATCCTCCTCCGCATGATCTTCATCTTCATTAATGTCACCTTCATTATTATCAACAATTGGAGGAACCTCCAAATCTTCCATAGGTGTTGCTGCAACACTAGTAGCATTTTCATCTTCTCCAGCTTCAACTTAGATGTCTTCATTTGAAGCATCCAAAGTTGAATTTGCTTCATTCTCCTCCTTAGTCCATGCATCATTGGAAGCAAAATCATAGATGTTATAGTCATTTGTTTTTCTAACATCTTCTTGTTCAATCTTGAATTGGCAATCACAAACACCACATCACTCATGGTCTTTTGTTGCAATAAATTTATTTTGTTTTGATGTGGACCCAAATAATTATACAATTATTTAACACATTATAATAGCCTAACAGGTGTATAGGTAAATAGTATAAAATCAATTTCATAATTTTAACTTCTTATCCTTTCAAATGCTCTCCAATTACGCTCACAACAGGATGAATTAGGAGTCAAAATTCAATACTCTAATATAGTATCAACTTATATTTTATTTTCTGAACTAGCAAGCAAGAAGTGTTGGGATTTAAAGTCAGTTAGTGGTCTACTTGCCTTAGTGAAAACTCACTAGCTTTGCTTGGTTTAATTTAAAGATCAGTTCTGTTGAATTTGAAATGTTAGGCCTAACTAATTTGTCTAGCATTATATATTTTTGGCCTTTGGTTTGGACCATTTGTCAACTGGCCTTGATTTTCCCCAGCAGCTCATTCGCGTACAGAACTAGCTTTAACAGCTCTTCAACATCAGAACCGAGTCTATAAAAACTATTGTTCTAAAAGTATTTAGACCAGTTTGGAATATGAAGTCCAAAGCAGATTTTAAGGTCAGGTGTTTTATTTGGACTATGGTACATTAAAGAAATCAAATGATCTGCATAAAGCTCTCTGCCTTGATATTTTTGTAATGTGTGTTTTCTTGGTACATGTTCCTCACCTATACTTGCATTGTTCTGCTGCTGTTTCATTCGTTTTCAACTAAGGTTTATTGATTTGCTCTTTTGTGTATTGCCACCTTTCTTTTTGTAATTATTTTCTCATCTTAATGATTTTCTTCTTTGATAGCTAAAAAAAAAGCTAGTTCAGATCAGTTTGAAAAGGTTGTTTGGAAGGATATGTATGTTTAATGTAAAATTTGAAGACAATGGCACTTAATAGTAGTTCTGATACATAAAGCTCTTTGGCTTGATATTTTTGTAATGTGTGGTTTTCTTGGTACATGTTCCTCACCTGTACTTTCATTGTTCCGCTGCTGTTACGTTATTTTTGAACTATGGTTTATTGATTCGCTCTTTTGTTTAGGAATATTGCCATCTTTCTATTTGTAATTATTTCTCCTCATAATGTTTTTCTTCTTTGATAGCTAAAAGAACTAGTTCATATCAGTTTCAGAAGGTCGTTTGGAAGCATATGTATGTTTAATGTTAAATTTGAAGACAATGGTTCTTAATAGTAGTTCTGAGTTGTTTATGTATTAGATCCGTCAACAGTGAAAAGATTCAGAAGATTACTGACTCAGAATAACTCTAGGAAGTGTCAATTATTGAAAATTTCTGATGCTCACATGTATATTTTAGGATCACAGGTCTTTTGAGAGGATGACACTCTATATGTCTTTTAGGAAAGAAAATGAGAAGATTTTGAAATGTGAATTGGGCAGAAAATTGAAGGAAAGAAAATTTTGGTTTTTTTCCCTAAAAGTCAATTTTTTTCTTCGACCAAACAAAAGGAATTAATCTTTTTATCCATGTTTCGCTCACTGTTTTAAATGACCATGGAGATCGGTATTTGGTGACTATGCAAAAAATTTTGTGATGGGTCAGTAGCAATTATTATGTACGAATCTGTTTTTTATATAAGAAATGGATATATAACTATTGTTCATCCCAACTTGTGGTGAGCAACTCAAATTTTATCTTTGCATCATATTACAAAATCATGCTTAGATTCATTTGCTTTAAGAGCAGATGGTGGTATAAATCTAGGATGGATAATTTAATATAAGCACTCTAAAGACATACTTTTCAGGGAAATGCAGCATTCAAAGAAAGGCAGTGGAGTAAGGCACTCAGTTACTACACCGAGGCCATCAAATTGAATGGGATGAATACAACGTACTACTGCAATCGAGCAGCTGCTCACTTAAAGTTAGGATGGTATGAGGTTTATCATGTTTTTCAATTGGTACAGCGATATTTGCACCCTTTCTGTCTTATTGGTATTTATTTACCCTGTGAAGTTATGCAGCTTTCAGCACGCTGCTGAAGACTGCAGTAAGGCAATATTGCTTGATAAAAAGGTGAGAAAATGGGCATGTGAATGTCAGTCACAGTGGCTGTGGATTTTTCTTTTTCCGATGTATTATTTTAGTTATTATAATTTTTAGGCTATAATAATCTCCAATCCTTGGAATGGAGTCACACCAAGTGTCATATCCTCTAATATTTATTTTTAGAGTGCTGGTCACACCATCTTACTTGATAGATATCTGTCTTTTGTAGAGAAACTCACCATAGGTGCTTGCTTTTGTGTATTTGATAATGATTGATTTGGCAATGTTGAATTATTTAATTCCTATATTTTCTATGACTCCTTTAGATTATGAAGCCAGCTAAATTTTTGCAAATATTTACAAAATGAATCTGTTTTGTTAACAATATTGCATGATTATTTCAATGCAGAATGTGAAGGCATATCTGAGACGTGGAGCTGCTAGAGAATCACTACTATGTTATGAAGAGGCACTTGAAGGTAAGTCTTGATTGTATTGTAAATGTATTTGACATCCACCTATTTTAATTCTATTAAAATCTTGGATCCATTGTCTTCCCAGTACTTTTATATATTTAAAGCTGTTTCTCTCAGTGTCCCATTTTTTTCTTGTTACGCAGATTTCAAGCATGCTCTTGTTCTTGAACCACAAAACAAGGATGCTAGCCTAGCTGAGAAAAGACTTAGAAAATTGATGAGTTAAAACTTGGTGTGCTTTTTTCTCCCTTGGCCTCCCCCCTTCAATATAATGTTAATAGCGTTGAAAATATATGTACCTGATTATGGTCCCATTCTTGCACTGACCCACCTTCGGGGTGAAGGAAAGAGAAGAGATGAGACACTATTGATGAGGTGATTCATTTATCTCATTTTGTGCATATCTTGTAAGAAATCTTATCCAACCCTGTTTAATTATGCTTACAATTTTGGATCTACATTCATGAGAATGGTGTAGTTGCCCCCTGTACATGATAGGTGAATGGTGCAGCAGCTTATTGCTTTTGCCTTTTAGGTGTTGCATTTTCTTATGAAGGAAAAGAAAGAAGTATTGTTACTCATTTCTCAGTAATTTTTATAACAAAGAAAACCTACTTGAGGTGCTGGGTGTTTAGTAAATAATTCACTCCAGTTCCTCAACCAATTTAATTATCATAATAATGCATTTTCTTATTGTACAGTACTCAGATCTGTTTTTAAATTTTGCAGAAACACTCATTTTATAAATGCATTATGGCTAAAATTAGAATAAAATTGAAATTAATAAGCATTCATTTCAAAGTTACTACTTATTTGTGATATAACATGTTCATCTTCCATTCAATAGATCCAAACTCGCTAATTCCAAAGTGTCAATTTATTGCTTCTTAATAAATCAGCTTTTAAACATGAGCCAATGAAGTATTAGTGTACCCAAACATGCTATATGGAGCATACTACATCGATTACGAAGTTTTAGCTCATTGTTCCACAATTTCTACTCTACCTACTTAGATCAATCGTTAAAACTATAGTTTGAAAAGTGAAAAGAAAAAATATTAGAAGAAAGTTAAGAGAACTACTTACCATGCTTGCCTAATTTCTTTCTTAATAACTTGAGTTTGTACTTTATTTTAATAATATAAAAAACTAAAATTCAAATACATTATTTATATGTCCAAATAAAAAGTGAGTTGTGTAGTTATCATATTAAAAATTAAAATTGTCTTGGACTACACTCTCTTTTTCTAATTTCTTAAAAGTAAATATACTCACATGTCTTAAATGTAAAAATAATTCATTTGACCTTCATGCACAGATCTACCCACAAGTAAATTCTTCCGTTACAAAAGTTAAAAATAAAATAGGTCAAATAAATTCAATTAATTTATAAATAGTTAATGATGAAGTTATTATTTCTCAGAATTCAATAGATCCTTGTATCAATATTTAAGGACTAAAATTAAAGATATTTAAGTTTTTCATAAACTCACCTTTTAAAAAGTTTTCAAAAATATTTTTCAAATGTTTTACAAAATATATTTGTTGATTTTACTTAAAAATGTTTAGTTTTTTTTTTGAAATTATTACTTTTGTGACTGAATTTGGTATTAATCCATACAAAAATATTAATGGTGGGACTGTATTAAATATTTATTAAATGGATCATACTGAATTAGATTTTTCATAAAAAAAAATTAAAAGACCAAAATGGATTAAGATTTTTTTTTTTGTTTCATCTATTATCATTCAGTTAGCAATACATTCATCAATGGGATATAACAAGTGAAATAATGTCAAATAATTAAAAACATGTTAAACGTAGTTTTCAAAGGAAATAATAGTGTAATTTGCACTTTTTCTTTTTACAGTAATCCAATATCAGTGACTTCATACAAAATAAGAAATGAAATCTTAAATCTTTGGCATATCAAGCTCTGGAGTGGTGTGAATGTAAAACGTGAATTGATAGCTGATAAAAAATAATTTAATTAGATAAAGTTTATAATATTCTTTTTAATCACTTTTACACGTATTAATCACCAATTAACTTTTTATGTTAATTTATTATGAATATATTAATAAGATGCTTACTGCAAGTGAGTGTTAAGCTGAGAGCATCTGGTTCTTACTGCTATCATAGTGAGAATAAGGATCAGAACCATATCTTTCTTAGACGACGTAAATTTGATAAGGATTTCTTAACACATTTTCTGATTTTTCACTCACTTTTCTGTTTCTCCTCTTAACAACTCACTGCTGTGGGGTTCTTCTACGTTGCATAAATAGTTAAAAGTAAGCATCTGCCAACTTTTTTATTCTATGTTTCTCTCTCTTTTTCAAAAGACAAAGTTAATGAATGCACGCTTTCTGGGGGCCCTCACTTTCTCATTGTCAATTATGTACAACACAATTTTCAAATCTCAACTTTGGAAAAGTTTGCTTAACGTTTAGGTAAGTGCATGAACATATATATGGTGAGAGTTGGGAGCATATGATCATAAATTTTTTATGCTGCCCACATGGCCTATAGGGAAAACTACAGTTAACAATGGAAGCTACATGTAAATGCAGAAGGTACAGAAAGGGTGTTTTATCTACCACAAATACACCTATGAATGGTTGCTATGCGTCCAAAAATATCTCAAGTTCTCTGTCAAATGGAGAAGCAAAAGTTACCTGTAGATGTTGCAAAGAAGAGTGTCACTGCTTATTGCCCTCAAGAACAACCTCACACTTCAGCAATTCAACTTTGGGACCACATAGTTCAAAGAAAGAATGTGGAATATGCCGTCCAGTGAAAAAATTTGGAACCAAATTGTTGAAACTTGGTAGTCTAGGAGGTTCAAATAAAAATGAAAATTTGCTAAGTGGGTCATTACCTCATTCAATGCCCTCTTCCTCGGCCTTGCCCAGCACTGGCAGGTATAATAAACGAGCGGTTCTCTGTGGAGTTTCTTACAGAAGAAAATTCAGGCTCAAAGGAATCATTAATGACATTAGTAACATGAAGGAACTGCTGATCAAGAATTTTGACTTTCCAAATGAGTGCATACGAATCCTCACAGGTATCTCTAGAAACTTGTTATTTGTTTCTGTTCATTTGATGGATTTCACTTAGTCAGTTAATCTATTTATCTTTCTAGTTTGTATTAATGCTTCACTAAGTCAGTCTGAAAGCACGTAAATACAGTAATTTGATACTTTACAATAGGAACAAAATATTTCTTAGACTATCTATAGAAACTACATTAAAACTATTTTGTGAGAAGTATCTCATACCTGTTTTCAGTAACATATTCAACACCCCCATTGTTCCACAAAATTTTCTCATTTGGAAACTCAATGAATATTGCAGAACATGAACAAAATGCCAATTTGATACCAACGAAACACAACATAATGGAGTCCTTGAGGTGGCTGGTGAAGGACTGTGAGCCAGGAGACTCATTAGTGTTTTACTTCTCGGGACACGGTTCTCAGCAGCCAGATTTCAAAGAAGATGAAATTGACGGGTTTGATGAGACTCTTTGGCCTGTTGACTATTTGATAGAAGGAATGATCATTGACAATGAAATAAACTCCACCTTAGTTTGGCCACTAAAGAAAGGTGTCACACTTCATGCTATTGTTGATGCCTGTCATAGCGGAACAATTCTTGATCTTTTGTTCGTTTATAATCAAGAAAGGTAAGTGCCCTTTTCTTGGTTTTCTGCTATATGAATTTTCTGCTTGAATTGACCACAGCCCCAATAAAAAAAATTTGAATTTGCATGGTGCATGGTTGTAGTGGCATGTGGGAGGATAACAAGCCCCCTTCAAAAGAACCCATAAGAAAACATTCAAGTGGTGGATTGGCTATTTGTCTTAGTGCATGTGAAGATAATCAGACAGCTTCTGATAGCTCTGTAAGAATGTTTTGGATTTTTATTTTGGCAATGCAATGTGGTTGGATTTTCATGGAGGGTTTTGACCAAACTACGTAGGTTTTTGGTGGAAAGGGAATGAATGGTGTTCTGACTTATCTTTTCACAAAAGCAATCAGAGAATACCCTGGAATAACTTATGGGCGTCTCCTACAAAATATGCATGAAGAGATTAAGAAGATTAACAGAAGAAGCAGATGTAATAACCGCATATGGCAACATATCTTCAATCGTAAAATTGCACAGGTTCTATTCCATCACCATTCATTGTTTTGTGGCATATCCAAATTATATGTAGTGTTTGTTTGCTCAATTTATAATTTTTCTTAAGTTTGAAATTTTAAGATTATGAATATCATACTCATCAGATGTTTTAAAATTTTGTTAGAAATTATAATATTTTATGAGTCGTATTTCTTATATAAATAGCATGATTAGTGATTTTATAATCATTAATAAATTTTACTTCATAAAAGTAAACATGTATTAGAATGTGTTTAAAAATATGTTACATCACCCCTCTATCTAAAAGTAGATGCTAATTGATCCTTTAAAGTCGATATTTTCTATTTCAATGTTTAACGTGAATTCATGTATATATATTGCATCAGCCATGTCTGAAAATGGCATTGCATTATTTACTGAAGATATAGTTTTCTCTTTTTTTTATGATGAAACTGAACACATATTGCAGGATCCTCTTCTATCATCATCAGAGAAATTTGATGTCTCTACGACAATGTTCACCTTGTGAGAACGTTAATTTGAAAAGACAATCCTGCTATGAGTTAAAGTAAGAACTTGAGTTGAGCATCTCCAGTTGTTCTAATAATAAGTATTTGTTTTCAACTTCAAGCTTAGCACCAATGATTGTGGGAAGAATATCAGCATTTTACTTTCAGTAATAGTACTGACCTACTGCAATCACTTTGCCAAAAGTGAATTTAGATGGTGAATCAATCATTTTGGATTATCTTACAAAATAAATATCATTGGATGTTTTCTTTAACATTTTAGTAGCATACGAATTTTTACCATTGATTAGAAAACTGTTAGAATAGAATTTGACATATGACATGATTCCGATTGAAAATGATAAAAATAAGTTGCTTTAATAGAAAATTTTAAAACAAATTAAAGTTTTAAGAATTTAAAATAGTAATTTGATTTATTAAAATTAGATAATTTTAAATTCTATTTAAAAAATAAGAAATTTAAAATTTTCTACATCTCTCCTCTTTTAAATCATGTCTTCTTCTTTTCTTCCGACTTGACTTTAATTAATTAAGAAATTTTAAACTTGACTCAGATTACGGTTGACTTGATATTGTGCTGTTTCATTATATTGAGAGAAGTTTTCTTTTTTTTTAAGTTCATGATTATCTTTTATCCTCAGACTTTTTTTTTCTGATATAAATGTCTTATTTCTCATTTAACATTAGTTATTTTGTCAACATATATTATTTCTTGTTTGATAATTAATACGATTACTTTTCAATTCATATCATATATTACTTAGGTGAGGTTCTTTTCGACCAATATTGATCAAAACCTAAATCAGGATTATTTTTGGACCAATGTTAATCAAGGTTTTATTGACAAGATTAAAAATGAGACTATTATTTAGTGTAAAATAAACAATAACTAAAAACACAATTAATAAGAAGTGTGAATTTGTTCAAAAATTTTAAGGAAAGGTTTTATTAAACTGATGATGACAAAGAAATTAAGTCCAATAGTTAATGAACACATAGTCAAGTCAACAAGAGGTGCACACATTCTCAAAATCATCATTAAATCAACACATAATGTTTTTGCATGTTTTGCTAACAATTTGGCACTTTTTTATGATGGTTGACCAAAACAGTCTTATGTTATTAATCCATGACATTGGTTATTAAAACAATTAATACAAGTATCTTCCACCCCTTTCGACATGATAAAAAAGTAAAGGAAAATAAAAACTTTGAAAGGAAAAAATGATATTAAAATAAGCAACATGATATTCATTTCATTTCATAGAAGTATCAAAATACACGAAGAATTAATAAAAAATAAATTGAACATCAATCAACCAATCAATATAAACAAATTTTAAAAACAACACTTAATCACCAATATGAGTCATAAGACCTCTCTCTAGGAACAAGCACTATACAGTGAAAAAAAACCATGCTAATTGTAAAAGAAAGTATGAATGGTGATTCATATCACCAAAAACCAATTGTAAAATATGAGATAGTGACATGAATCTAAAATAAATAATCGATTAAACAATGCAAAAACACAATTCAAATAATACACTCATAAAATGCAGTTAATGAATGCAAGAATCATCCAATACCTACTTGATGTTCCACAACATATCAAATAATGATTTATCTCAAATAATAACTCAAGACCTTTGTTATAAAGTTGAATGATACTAAACAAGGTATGCTCGTTTGTTATAAAGTTGAATGATACTAAACAAGGTGTGCTCACCGTATGTCTTGAGCAGTCACTCTTAAGATTTCATATTAACTTTTTGGCTTCAAGACATATGCAAAACAGATTAAAAAAAAGTTTTTGGTACCTAATTTATATTGGGATTAATACTCTTTTGGTTTCCTTTTAGAAATCCAAACAGACTTCCCACTAAGAAAACCATGATTTCTGATATAGCATTTGCTTGGTGTATGATCCTTTATCAAACAATAGAAAAAGTCACAAATGATAATACAGATGATATTCTAAAATTAAAGAAGTTTTTAAAACTTTTTGTTTGTTTCGATATGTAAAACCAATTCCAACTTTATTCGTAACACACTTTTGTATACTTTAAGAGTACATCTAGATCTTCTTAATGTGAATTTGGTAAGAGTTTTCACAAGATACTAAATTTTTTTATGTACTTCTTGCAATCCTCACAATCATGAGTTCTCTCTTGAGAAATTAATTTTCAATTGCATGAAGAGTTTTCATAAGTCATTTATAAAACATCAATATCAATTTTCAAATTGTTATTTTCCTCTTGCAATTCGTTAATCTATTCATAAGTCATTTATTCTCTCCTTTAAGTCTATTCTTTAAATAAGAGAAATGTTTTGCTTCTTCATATAATTCATTAAATACATCAAGTAATTGATCATAGTTTTAATCCATTTCAAAATTTAAACTATACTCACATTGATTTTACTTGACGATTCTACACGCCATCAAACAAAGATTGACTTCTTTTTCTTTATTTTCACTTGAGCTACTTGAAGAACTGGAAACATTGTCTTCCCATGTGGTATATGATATTTTTTTTTTTTTTTGTGATAGTTCTTTGCTTTCTTCTTCTTCTTAAACTTTTGTTTCATAGCTAACAAGGACAATCATATTTAATGTAACCTTGCTTATCACAATCATGTAGGTTGATCCTTGATCTGTTTCTTTTAACTTTTCTTTGACATCAAATACTTGTTCTTATTCTTCGGTGGATGATTGTCTTTTTGGATAACATAATTATGGTTTTGCATTGGTTGTTTTCCGTTTGCCTAAGGAGTTTATTGTTTTGGTGTTAACCTATTATGATTTGTGTTTGGTGAAAAAGATAAAGGTTTGTTTTCTTTTAAGATTTTTAAGATTATTTAATGTTGTCTGAGTGAAAAAAGTAAAGGTTTATTTTTTAAGATTTTCACTGTGACAAATGCATAGTGCCTTTCTCACCCTATCGTTTTTGCAACCATTACCTAATGGTTGTGACTGTGGCAACCACAATGCAGTTTTTCCATCCATTTCCACCAAATTATTTTCGAAACGTAAAATTAACACAATACCCAACATCAAGTGCAACAAAAAAATAACAAAAATAGCTCCTGCCAATATTATCATAGATGTGCACGTCACAGTTGTAATCTAGGAGTACTTTTTAATACTGTTGTCAAACTATAATTTTTCAACTTTTTATAATGACTGCTAGGAGTTTACAAAGATATTAAATTGCAGAGGTTTTAAACTCTATTAACTTTTAAATCATACAATAACTTCAATATACTTATAATTTCTGTTGCTGTCTAATAAAAGTTGCTGTTAAATTATACAGTAACTTTAATATACTTCTAATTTTTTTCGTACAGATATTTATGAAAAGGTTTATTCAACTGAATGAGATAAGAGGAAATAAGAAAGCTATATTTCATTGGTTCCTTATTCCTGATTCTTGATTAGCGGTAATCTGCATTCCACAAATAAGAAACAAGCAAGTCAATATATTCACTCTCCACTTGGAAAACGAATCAGAATCCTATTCTGCATAATAGATAGCAGAAGCTGAATTTGATCATAGAAACCTTTGAAAAAACAATTATATATACTTTCCTATGCCTTCATAGTTTCTATTACCTTTCATTCTTTCTCAGGCCACACCAGCTTCAACAATCACACAAAGGTGAAACAAATGGCAAGTAGACAAGAAAAATGCATCCACTGTGGAGTTGTGCTTGTGGTGCCAGCAGAGGTGAATGTCTTTGAGTGTGGAGTGTGCCATGGAATCACCCAGATTAGACCCTCCACAGCTCCCTGGAGCCAAGCCTACAACTCCTTTCACAGTTTCACAGGTCGTTTTAGAGGGTTTTTGAATACCATAAGGAGTATTAGTTCAGTTAACAATGGTGGTGGTTATTATGGGGCAAATAGTTTTGGGTTTTATCCTCCTCAGCCTCAGTCTCTAAGGCCATCATTCCATGCGTATGGTTCAAAGCGAGCTGTGGTGTGTGGAATTCGGTACCATGGGAAGAGTTACAAGCTAAAAGGCTCCATCAATGATGCAAAATGCATGAAATACTTTCTCATTAAGCAGTTTGGCTTTCCTAGTGACTCCATTCTCATGCTCACAGGTCTTCCTATACACTTTTTTTATGATAATGACATTGCAAATTCATAACTATAGGTTTAGTTCTTATGCCTTTACAAAGTTTCTGCTATGCTTTGTGTACTCAAAAATTCATTTTCTAGTTTTTCTCTTTTGACTTAAATATTATATATTTTCTTACTGAACTGTTGTTCTTTCATAATTTTATTACTTAAGGTTTTTCACATGTTTTATGTATCAAATTATGTACCATGAGAAAGGTTTTGAAAAATAAAAACGAAGTCAAAATAATTTTATTTTATTAAAAATGGTACAATATAATTCTTTAGAATATAATTCGGCAGAATATATAAAAGTTGATAATTTAACAATAAAATTGAACAAAAAAAGAACTTAGATGATACAATTCTTCGAATAATGATAATTGAATAGAAAAACATGCAATTAAATTCATATTTTTTTTAATTTTGTTTTAGTCTTTACTATCTAAAATATGGAATCCAAGAAATATCATTTAATAACTTTTCAGATTTTTAAAGATGTATTTCTTTTTTATCTAAAAGCATTGAAATTGAAATGAGAAATAAATAGTGCAAAACAAAGTAACACAAGTGGTTTATTTTAGTTTTGATAATAAAATACCTTAACTGATACGTCAACCACTACCTATTATTTCAAGTAGATAATAAGTAACAACTAAAATATGGTCAATATATTAACATTGTTATAAAACATCAGTAAATCTTAATTTAAGATACTAATTTTTATTCTCACATTTTTAGTTATAGAAAACGACATACACTTTCGAAAATCGATTCAACCAAGAAAGATTTGTATCTACATTTGTGATCATGGAGTCCGAAGTAAAGGGTAGATCCATGATATAAACATATTCTTATTCTTTTACTTTACATCTTTTAAAGCAAAATGTAACATTGAGAATTAAGGTTGTGGCAGATGATAAGGAAGAGAGAAACCCTGAAAGGATCCCTACCAGATATAACATTCGAAGGGCCATGTGGTGGCTGCTTCAGAATACCCAATCAGGGGATTCATTGGTGTTCCACTTCTCTGGACATGGCACTCAGCAAATGAACATGGATGGCAACGAAATTGATGGGCTTGATGAAGCAATATGCCCCGTTGATTACGAAGAGCAAGGGAAGATAGTGGATGACGAGATCAACACTGCACTTGTTAGACCATTACCACGTGGAGCTAAACTTCATGCAATTGTCGATGCATGCCACAGTGGGACTGCTCTTGATTTACCTTTTGTCTGCAAGATGAACAGGTCAGTTTCGCGAATGCTTGTAATTTCTGAATTGAATAATCTGTCGGAAATTTTGTAATGTTGAGTTACGTCTTAAAGTTCACTTCAGAGTCTATCTTAACATTATGTGATGCAGGGAAGGGTATTACTCATGGGAAGATCAAAGATTTCCCAGAGCTAATAAAGGTACAAATGGAGGGCTAGCTATTTCCATTTCAGCTTGTGAAGATAGTGAAACCTCCATAGATACCTATGTACGTGATATTTTGCCCACTTGTAATTGCCAAATTCTTCCATAGACAATGAAAGATTCATGAATATTGATGTGGGGTGGTTCATGCAGGCCTTGAGTGGCACTGAAGCTACTGGTGCATTGACCTATAGTTTCATCCAAACGGTGCAAAACGAACCTGGTTTGAGTTATGGTCGCTTGCTGAGTGCCATGCGTTCAACCATTCGTGGGACAAAAACAGGAATAACGCAATTAAATGGTCCAATTGCTTCGCTGTTAAACAGATTTCTTGGCATGGAACTAAGACAGGTATTACTTTCTCTCTTTCAGACATTATTATAACTATGAGACATAAGCTTTATATATTGGAATCCTTAACCGTGATCTATGAAGTTGGGATTATGAATGGCTTGGACTTGGATTTGCAGGAACCACAACTATCGTCTTCTGAGGTGTTTGACGTCTATGCTAGTCGTTTTGTACTGTGATCGTTAATTGTCGTCAGATAAAATAATTGAGATTACATTACTCAATTTTTTTATATATGGTTAGAGTTTCTTCTGAATTTTTTTATAAAAGTTTATATTCAACAAGTTTTTTATGAATTTTTTGTAAATTTTAAGTTATTGTATAAACTCAGAACGGCTCTTTTTCTTGTCTGATCCGAGATGTTCTCTTCACAGCATTGATGAACTCTTTTCCGTGTATGTGCAAGAAGACGTTGAAATCAATCTTTTTGGATTGGGTACTTGAGAATGAGATAAATAGAGATGTTCATTGTATATATTTTATAAATTTAATTGTTATAAGGTAGTAACAGTGGAAGAGATTAAATATGAAGTATTGAAAATAAATTTAAAAAAGTAATAGAGATTCGTAAGAGTCATAGATTTTTGTTTTCTTTTATGGGAAATGGCAATTCAACTTCATGTCAATTTTGAAGTTGGAAAAGCCAGCTCCAAAAACAAATATGTACCCTCCAAAATTGTCAGAAGTTTTATATATTTTCTATTTCTGTTTTATTTTAAAAAATTTATGTAAATGTACTCTCATGTTTTAAATTCCTATGTTTTTACTTTTATTATTGATCAAAATGCACAATTATATTATTTATCCACTCTTCATCATTGACAGCAAAATTTGCTGACGAAAAACCCAGAGAAGGCATAAAGATTTAGGGAAGTCACAATCTCTAATTATATGAAGAAAAGTTTCTTCTTGTTAAGAACGTGCCTTTGAGATTCTGTCAAAATAGTTTTAGTTATAAATTAAATTGTTATATTTTGTTGTTAGTTTGTAATTTTATTTGCAATTTCTAGATCTTTCTTTTAAGATATTTAAATATTTAAACATAGGTGCTATTGAACTAATAAAACCTGATGTAGTAGTAAAAAATTTAGTCACATTACCTCCTCTCTTCTCTCATCTACTTTTTCCTTATCCAAAAATTAAGCAACAATTGTTATTCAATATCTATTGAGGAACTGTGAGATGGGTTATGTATCTAGATTTTCATTTCCTCCTCTAGTCATTCATGGGAAAACTATAAATTGACCTCTACGTTTAAGCTTTGTATTGTTTTTCCACATTGGAAGACAAAAGGTGGAAGACGAAAACAAACGGTTAGAGGAGCATATAGATGATGAACATAACATAGCAACGGAGAGAACAGAGGGATAAACGATGAACAGGAAAAAACTTTTGTATTTATTATATTCGACCAAAAGAAGTTAGGTCCTTTTAAACAACGGCAATTGCTTTCTCCATCCCAATATTTGCTTTTTGCATCTCATTAAAATAAAATATGTGAATGGATATTTATATTATTGTTAATAAAGACAAAAGAGGTTAAGGTATTTTAGAAAACATTTTCCATAAGAGATTGGATTGTGGGGGTTGGATTGTGGGGGTGTGAAATATCTTACGGAAAACGTTTTGCGTAAGAGATTTTTGTATTATAAAAAACGTGTTTTGTAAAAGATTTTTCTATTATGGAAAACATTTTCTGTCATAGGATTTTGTATTATGAAAAACATTTTTTATAAGAGATTTTTGTATTATGAAAAAAAATTTCGTATGAGGGTTTTGTATGTAAGAAGGTTCTGTCTTATAGAAAACTTTTTTTCTAAGAGATTTTCGTATTATAGAAAACGTTTTTCGTAACAGGTTTTTGTATTATAGAAAACATTTTTAGTAACAGGTTTTTGTATTATGGAAAACATTTTTAGTAAGAGGTTTTTGTATTATGGGAAACGTTTTTCAGAAGAATGGGTGTGAGGACTGTGGAAAACATTTTCCGTAAGCACTCGTCCTCACACCCCCTCTTCCAAAAAACATTTTCCATAATACAAAAACATTTTATGGAAAACATTTTCCGTAAGGCATTTACAACCCATTTCGGAATTCATTTTTCGAAACCCATTTTCAAGATACGAATACTGCAACAATCTTATACCCACTCTGCACTCCCTACGTAATGCAAAAACAAAAGTCACCTACCTCCCACTCACAATGACGCTGCTGGAGAAGCTTTCTTTGCAGCACCTACCACCACGGTCACCAGAGAACGTCCACACCACTTAGCAGCATCCCGTGCACCGCTATCCTTTTGAATATTCTAGCAAGGGTGTTTCTGGCATTATGATATACTAATGGGGTGCAAGAAGCAAATGTGGGGGTGTAGAGAGCAATTGCCTTAAACAAGGTAACTTAAGCCCAAAACAAAAAAACAAAGCCCAATAGTCTACCTCAAGTTGGGTGATGAGAATCCATCACTTCAAGTTTTGGAAATAATGAAATTGAATGTAGTTTGATAGAAGACTTTGGTAAAAATATCTAGAGATTGTTATGTGATGAGCAGCTTGGTTATCACAGAATAAATTGGTAAGATCCGAGGAGAGAAACACTAGGAAGATCAAATAAGAATGAGACAAGAATCAACCCACATAAGGAAATGATATCACCTTCAACCCAAAACCTTAAGGCATTAGGTTTGTAGGTCTTCTTTCTTATATATTGCTCAACTTTCTCATTTTTATTCAATGTGGGACTTAGACTCACACTTGGATACCTAACAATCTTCCCCTCAAGTGAGAGTCCCTCTTCCATATCAGAGTGGAAGCATTTTCAAACACACCTTACTCACAAACAATCCTCACTTGTACCACCGTTTACACACTTAAACGGGACACACTTGTCCTCTGTCATAAAGAATTTTGATACAGGGATCAAACTGTATTCATCTGAGCCAATCACCACCACAAACCATCAGCTCTAATACCATTGCTAGGAAAATCGAAGGATTCTTCGTCATGGGAATAGGAAAAGGTTTAGCGACGAGTATCCCAAAATCAGCCAAAATATAAAGAATGTATTTTTTTCTAGGTTATATCTATACCTTTCTTTGATCACACCACATCTAAGCCAAGGAAGAAATTTATTTGAGCAAGATCTTTAATTTTGAAATTTTCATTTAAAAAGTTCTTAACTTCATCCATATGACTAATATTATCTTTAGCAAGAATGATATCGTCAACATAAATCAGAAAAACAATGAAGGAAGTGTCAGTCTTCTTTGTGAAGAGAGAGTGATCAGATGGAGATTGAACAAAATCGAGGTTATGCAAAGAACTGGTCAAGTTAGCATACCGCTGATCATTGACTTGTTTCAAACCATATAAAGATTTCATGAGACGACACACTTAAATAGACTTCTCAACATGTAAACCTTAAGGCAAAGTCATGTATACTTCTTCGTTCAAGTCACCATGTAGAAACACGTCAAGTTGATCAAGCTACCAGTTTTTAAGAGCTGCATTTCCTACTTCTATAATCAATTTTTTTTTTTTTTTGTTACTCGTTATGATAGAAGCAAAACACAAGCAATACAAAATTTAAAGATAGATATGTTAGGATTTTGTTTATAAAGCAATTTATAAGAAACCTTAAAACTAATAGTCCAAGAAGAAAGTCTATTTATTATAAACACAATATGACAAATAAAATAAGACCAAAATTGTTTAAACATATTAAAATGAAACATGATACTTATAACTACATTCAATATATGTTAATATTTCTTTTTCACTACAAAAATTTTTGTTACGGAGTCTCAACACAAGAAGTTTGATACATTATATCAAAACTATCATAAAATGTCATATAATCAAATTCAAATTCATTCTGAGTTTTAATAACTTTGATACAACCATTGTTAGCTAAGCATGTGTATAAATTATTTTTAAATATATATTTTATGTAAAATTATTAGAACACCCATATATTCTCTTGTTTAATTAATCCGTTGATAAAAAAAATTAAATATACTTATAATATAATTTGTTAATAGATTTCAATTTAAAAATAATATATAATTAGTTGTCATTTTAATTAAGATATTATGTAAGCAATTTATAATTATATATTATCATTTAAAAATTTATGTTAATTATTAGATTAATTCTTATCATTAGACTAAAATTTATAATTGATAATTTAAATATAATTATTTTTTACTTAATAATATACCAATCTAAATATCACGATTCAACTATAAATATTGATTCGCCTAACCTCCACTAACCTCTGCTACCGAAATCATTAATACAACCTGAAAATAAAAATTGGATGAAAATATTATTTTACTTAACAAACTTTTAAGATTTACAATAATAATTTTGATTGTCAATTCACTTAGTGAGGTCCAACAAATGTTACATAGTTGAAAAAGCATAACTAATTGTCAATTCTCCCAACAAATATCTATTCATTTCATATATTATTCATCTAATCAATATAAATAAGTTATAAAAAAATATAAAATAAATAAACATGACACAAAACAAAAAAAAAAAAAAAAAAAAAAAAAAAAAAAACAAAAAAAAAAAAAAAAAAAAACTCGTGATCTGATAAATATACAGATATCTATTTTAGACATAGATTACAATATTGAAATAAATAAATAAACATAGTATGATTCTTGTGATCAAACCTTTTGTTTTTCATATTCTTCATTTTAAAATCAAAATGAAGAATAAAGAACTAGTTAAAAATAAGAACGTGTAACCAATAGTTCTTGTATACACTTTAAAGTATTTTTCATACCAAGCAAAGATATTCTTTTCATTACAACAAGATATTGGGGGTTTGTTTGGTGATATAATAATTCCATTTTCTTCGTATTCATGGCTGGCAAATAGACTTAAATGGTACTTAACATCCAACTTATGTTTCCTTACAGATTTTACAGGCAGATTTTGTGACTTCATATCTTGTTCAGAAGTTGATCATACTTTATAGAAATATTATATTATTAGGCATCTTTCTTTAACACCTAGGTCATAAAAGACTTTAACATACAATTCAAGATTTTAAATTTTAAATAAAATTATAAACAATAAAAAAATAATGATTTCATTTCAAACTAAATTTTCTATTAATAATTTTAAAGAAAAATATTATAATAATTTTTTTTATAAAACTCTTACATTATGGAATTTTAGAAAAAAAAATATAGTATAACCCATGAAGATGACTTTAATTAAATTTATTTACAAAACTATTAAAAAATTATATCATTGATTGTACTCTCATTACTTGAACTATACAAATATTCTCACACCCGAAAGTCAAATATATATTTAATTAAAAGTTTTCTTTCATCGTGCCACGTCTTCAAGCAATATTCATCGCATATAGGGTTTCTAAAGGTTCATTTAAACACAAAAAGGTTACTTGTATAACTTTCTATTAGATGGACAATACTTTCTTTTGTAGCTTAAAAACGTTGTCTCTCTTCCTTATATGTATTTTGTACTTACAAGTGTAATAGTTTATTGTATATTTTATTATAGATTACCAATTTTATATAGTTTTCATGTGTTTTTTATACTGTTCAAAAATATTTTATAATTTTTAAATAAATTACACCGACACTCTCTAACATTTTCTTGAAATGTATTGCTACCTTCATTTTTTAAAAATTTATACAAAATGCCTCATTTATTTTAAAATATTTATTATTGTCCTTTTCACATTAGACACACTTTTTAAATTTTAAAAATATTACACTTAAAGATCATTATAATAAAAGAAATTACTACTATTTAAGAGTAACAAAATAAAGGAATTAATATACCTATATCCAAAAATATATTTGAAGAATTGTAAAGTTCACAAGTCAATGACAAATATGTCATCAACACTTTTTTAATGATTATTTTCTGTAATGGAAATTATAAATACAGGGGTTCCACTTCTCATATGAGTTCCTCTCTTGTAGGTTTTAAAATTTTAGAGTTATAATGTCCTCAAATTTTAACCAACAATAAATGCATATTATAAAAACAATGTGTAAAAGAGTGTTTATTTTAAAAAATGTGGTGGTCTATTCTACTTATTTTATCTTAAAGGCTTATCTGTTTATGTTATCTTAAAAATGAATTTTATATACATACAAACATATTGAACTATGTTTAAAAAAAAATCATTTAAAATAATTTGTTTTGTAAATTTAAGATAATATTATAATTTATAGAGAGAGAGGACATCTTCTTATGTTAAATAATTTTAAGTCATAATTTTGATTTAAGTATATATTTACAAGTTTCCATCTTTTATTACAAAATGCAAGTATAGCATTTATAAAGCATAAATCTTAATTATTTATAATATATTAATAGATTTAAAATCTCTTGCAAGAAAAAATTATATAATATTTCTTAAAGAATTAGAACGTGGTACAGTGTTTATTAAACAATTGAAAGAGTTAATATATAAGTATAAATGGGAGAAGTATGAAGAAAAATTGAACTAAAGATGAAGAGGTGAAGTGTTATATACTCTTGATGTTACTATGCTTTCAATTTTAAATGCCTTGTGTAACACGTTCTTGGTGCACTTAAACATGGTTTGATTTTATGTGACAGCAGTTTTTATACGATAATGCAAGGAAACCAGATCCCTCCACCACCTATCCTCAATCATATTCACAACCGAACATCATCGTCATGTTGATTGAATCCCCCACTTGTAGTCCTGCTCCTTTGATTATGCAGTCCAACAATGAGTTTGTTGCCACTATTGAGGAAGAAAGAAAGAGAAGTAGTAAGAGAAGGGAAGAGGGGATCTTCCTGACATGGGAGGAATTGCAGGTGACAGTTCCAAACGGAAGGAAAGGTAGGAAAGCAATTCTTAAGGGTCTAACTGGTTATGCAAAACCAGGGCAACTCTTGGCAGTAATGGGTCCTTCTGGCTGTGGCAAATCCACACTTCTTGATGCTTTAGCAGGTAAATGCATATTTTATTATTTTCTTGGTAGAATTGGAATATCATTGGATCTTCATATTGTCATTGCTAAATGCATACTATTAATGTCAGCTACTGTAAAATTTATGGATACATTGACCTCCATGTTTGTCTGAAGTTGATACCACATTCCTGAAGCATAACATGTAAGGTGCTGGTGAGGGCTGCCAAAAAACTGCTTGAGTTTTTTTCTAAGGAGATAGAGTGGGAAGATTTAAGAACAAGCATGAGTCATTCATCTATAAGGGATTCAGATCATCCCTAATCCAAAATTTTCAACTTATACTTAAATTTTTAATAAAAATAAGATCAATAAAAATAACAAAGATTCATGTTCTTTTTTTAGAGAGGAATAGAATTGCATATCTAAGACATATACTTATTTTTGCATTTTAGTTTTCTAAAGAATCTTGTTATCTCATTTGTAGTGACTTTTTAGATTGGAGCACCCTTTAAATATTTCTTATTAATTTATTTATTTTTAATAAAAAAATTATAATAATACAGAAGGAAAGTGAAAATAATAATAATAATAATAATAATAAAGTTTTAATTTCAAGTGCTATTAATTTTAATATTAACTCAAATTTCAATAATATACTAATTAACAACTATAAATATATTTTATTTTTTAAAGTGTATCATTATATTTTAGAAAAGTTAAACCTTCTTACGCGGTAGATATTTCAGGAAATACTCATTTTTTTTAATAAAGTTTAGTTATCACTCACGAATATGTGATAAATTTAATATTATTTTATCTCTACTTCCTCTCATTCTCTTTACAATTTATAAGAATTTTTTTTGTTTCTAATTACAACTTGTGTTTAAAAACAAACTATTTTCAAAGCATCATTTTTTATATAGAAAAATTGTGGAGGAGATGTTTAGTTTAATCCTTTTGAAAAATCTGCAGGAAGACTGGTCTCAAGCTCAAAGCAAACTGGGAAAATTCTAATTAATGGCCATAAACATGCACTGGCTTATGGAACCTCTGTAAGAGAAATCCCTCAAAGGCTTTTGTTTGAAGAAAAAGGAAGAACATGTAGCCATTTTTAGTGGCTGACCACTATTTGAAGGAAATGAAATCTCATTAATCTCTTTTTCTTACCTTGTGAAACCAGGCATATGTAACACATGATGATGCTGTGTTATCAACACTGACAGTAGGAGAAGCAGTTTACTATTCAGCTCATCTCCAATTTCCAAACTCAATGTCCAACAGAGAGAAGAAAGAGAGAGCAGACTTCACAATCAGACAAATGGGTCTACAAGACACCATTGACACAAGGATCAAAGGGAAGGGTTCTAAAGGCCTTAGTGAGGGGCAAAAGAGGAGACTAGCCATTTGCATTGAGATTCTCACAAGCCCCAAACTTCTCCTTCTTGATGAACCAACTAGTGGCCTGGACAGTGCAGCTTCCTACTATGTCATGAGCAGAATTGCAAGCCTAAAGACAAGAGATGGCATCCAAAGGACCATTGTTGCATCCATCCATCAGCCTAGTAGTGAAGTTTTTGAGCTATTTGATCATCTTTGTCTTCTGTCTTCAGGAGAAACAGTATATTTTGGCACCACTTCTGCTGCAACCGAGGTTAGTATCTGAATTAGTCATAAACATTGTATATATGAACATATTCATTTGAGATTATAACTTGTAATTAATTGTATTCTTGATTCAATGTAGTTCTTTGCTTCAAATGGCTTTCCTTGTCCATCTCTCCACAACCCTTCTGATCATTTCTTGAGGATCATAAACAAGGATTTCATACTGGTGAGAACATTAAGATGTCAATGCTTTAGAGCTGGCAACAAAACCTTGTTGATTTATCTTTATTATTTTCAGGGTGATAAAGAACGCTTCCAAATAATAGTACGCAAAGAAGAAGCAGTAGGTGATGCCCTTGTGAAGTTTTATAAATCTTCTGAAATTAGTAACCAAGTTCAGAAAGAAGTAGCAGCAATAGGTGAAAGTGTAAGTATAATATAACATATTGCCGTGGTGAACTCAAGCCAGTGTGACAATAGTATAGAACAAGGATTTTATACATATGAAGGACTAACTTTTTGATGGATTTAGGAATATGGTTTCATGGGGAGCAGCAGAACACAAACTGCATTTCTTACTCAGTGTTACGTTCTTTTGAGAAGATCTTCAGTGCACTTGTTTCGTGATGTAACCAATTATTGGTTGCGTCTAGCTATGTTTACAGTAGCAGCTATTAGTATGGGAACTATATTCTTTGACGTTGGTTCAAGTAGTTCATCTATACAGGTAAAGTAGATAAAGTGCTTCAGAGTTATGGCATTTAAAGCATAACATAATAATTTTTTTCTTCATGCATATTTCAGGCTAGAGGAGCACTGGTCTCTTTTGTTGCTTCAGTCCTAACTTTCATAACCCTTCTTGGTGGATTCCCTCCATTTGTGGAACAAATGAAGGTAAAAAGGCCATTCAAAATGCAATTAATCAACATGCTTGAAGAAACCTTAGATAAAAGAAGAAAAAAATGTACTTATTCCTAACATCGTTTTGTTTCTGATTCAGGTATTTAAGCATGAGAGATTGAATGGACACTATGGTGTTGCTGCTTTTGTGATTAGCCACACGTTATCACCGATTCCATATATGGTACTGATGTCACTGATTCCTGGAGTGATCACTTATTACCTTTCTGGACTTCACACAGGACTTGAACGTTGCATCTACTTTTCTAGTGTATTACTTGCATGCATATTGTGGGTTGAGAGCCTCATGATGGTTGTTTCAAGTGTCTTCCCAAATCCCAACACTGGCATCACACTCTCTGGTGGAATTGTGGGAGTGATGATTTTAACTGGTGGATTCTTTCGCCTGCCAAATGATCTCCCCAAACCATTTTGGAAATACCCTATGTACTATGTTTCCTTCCACAAATATGCCTTCCAAGGATTGTTCAAGAATGAGTTCATTGGTCTGAAGTTGGTTAGTGATCAAGATGGAGCTACCTTCATAAGTGACAAGGAAATACTAACAAAGACATGGCAAGTGGAAATGGGTCACTCCAAATGGGTTGATCTTGCTATCTTACTGGGAATAATTGTTTCATATAGACTTATGTTCTTGGCAATCACTAAGAGTAAGGAGAAGATAAAGAGCTAAATAATTGCCCAAAACATAGGGAGGTAAATGTATTATATATATACAATTAATTATATGGCTTGGATCTTCACAACTAAATAGGAAAATTTAATCAAAGTTTGTAATCTTAAACATTAGTCATTAGTCATGGTAGAAGGGAGGTGATAGTATTTAAAGGATTTTGCTATCATTTGTTATTATGCTACTGATTAAGACATCAGTAAATGAAAATAAAATTATTGAGAACTATAGTAGCAGTGTATTTGTGTAGCTTTTAACCATTGTTTAAAGCAAAACCAGTTTTGGATCGTTTTTTTAATGCACAGCCAATTTTTAAACCAACACAGACCAGTTTTCTAAATTTGTTTTCTTTTTGGGTCTTTGGACTTTAAAATCTCTCCACATAGTCTTATACTATTGAATTATTGTGTATATTATTTTGAGAGAGAAAATGTTCAATATATGAATAATACTTACTGCAATACAATTAATATAGCAGTTGAGTGGGAAACTTAACCTGGACTATTATCAAGACCTCAAAATGTAAGACAGTTGCTTCAGAAATTCAATTTAAATTTAACCATCAAGTTTGATACAGAGAAACCAGGAACAGTAATTTGTCAAATTCCACCCCATTGAATCAAATCTTAATTTTATAGCAATAAATGTGTGAAAGATCATCCATTCATGCTCAGTAGAACTAAAAATTAGAAGATGCGTGAAAAAAGTTATAAGACGATCACCAAGATACACTTCTCAAGAAAGTTTACCTTTTGAATTCTAAACTTTTATATAAAAAAAAAATATTTTTGTACTCTGAATAAAAATATTAATTATTTTTTTAGTTTTTAAAATTTTTCATAAAAAACATATTTTCTAAATTATTTTTAATCATTATTGTCATGAAATTTAGGTTTAAAGATGTTTTGAAATAATAATTTCAGTAAGATTGAATTAGTTTATATTTGCTTGTATCTTATTTCAGAAAATTTTGAGTACACCTTTTTAACTATATTTAAACTTTAGAGTATAACACAATTGTAAGCTTTAATAATAGTCTTCGGGAAAATTGAAATTTTGGTTACCTGTAACTTTTGTGTGCAATTTTAGTCTCTTGTTTTTTTAATCTCTAAGTTTTAGAAAAAATGTAATTTTGGATCAATTTTCGGTTTTACATACATTTTTATTTATCTAATATTGATATGATTAAACCGTAAATCTAATATATCATATCTCTGTCAAAAAAATATATAGTTTAATTAATTAAAAAAAAATGTATACAAAATTTATAATTGACTTTCTAAAATTTAAGAACTAAAATTTAAAAAAGATAAAATAAAACAAGAATATGTATTAAAAATAAGAAAGGTTAAAATTATAATTTAGCTAAAGGTTTTAAAGTTTCAAATTAAGTTTGAGAAGAAAATATCAGAACTAATGAGTCATTAACAATTTGCATGATGGATCCGAGCCCGTTCTTCTGCCGGGCTTTACTGGTTATTGTGAGGCCATTACCACCTGCACTCCCCAATTTTGAACCTGCAACCCAACAATTTTTAAAATAATTATTTTATACTTCTTTAAAGTGAGTTCTGGATTACGTGAAAATTTTTCTGAATTTTTTTTTTTTATAAATTCATGAAATACATTTTGAAACACGTTTCGTGAAACAAAGTAAGATTTTTGAAATAATATTTCTGAAATAAAATTTCTGAAATACATTCTGAAACAAGTTTTTTAGAACAGACTTATAAAATAAACTTTTCAGAAGATCTTTGAGGACATATTTTTTAAAATGAGGTTTTCAGAACAAACTTTTTAAAACATAATTCATATGTTCAGGAAACAGCTTTTCAGAATGAAATTTCTTTCACTTTCCTTCTTCTAATAATAACAACGGTAGAACCGTGAAGAGAATAGAGTGAAAAAGAAAATAAATAGAACAATTTGATTATTTCATCCAATTATCGAGATACAAGTTGAAAATAAAGATTATGTTAATGTGAAACGACTAGGCGATTGATGGTTTCCAAACTCAATTGTGGAAATACAGATTCAAAATAAGGGTTCACAAAATAATTGTGCTATTGATGGTTTCTAAGCTCAATTATTGTTTGTTGGTCTATAAGTTATTATTTTCGCTTTAGTTAGATAATAAAAATCTAAGGTGATACACAAAATAAATTTCAAAATATTTTAAAGTTATGTAGATATTATAATTTCATGTAATAAATGTTCCACTTATATTTTAATTCAAAAATAGCAAAAAAACATAAAACGATATCAAAATTAAATTAGTTGTTTAGTTAAATCAAATTGTACAATCAAATATTTTGTTTATGTAAAATCAAATACTTTTCTAGGTAATTAACTTGACTATGAATCTTTTATGAAAAACAATTAGTATCTCTAATTATAAAAATAAATAAATTGACCAAACCACCTAAGTTTTAATGAAACCAATGATTTTATTATTAGTTGTAAGTTTGTTGAATATTTCTTTTGATTAAATATGTTTATTAAAACCTTGGATCAGATAATTTTCTTTCCCTTCGTAAAATATATTTTATTTTACAACCCATTGTGAGTGTATTTTTATGTTATTTTAAATTTACCTTTCCCTCCCACTTCCATGTACTGTAGCTCTGTATTTTATTTTTTTTCTGTGTGTGTATTTTTCATTTTAAGTTGAAAAATATATACATGTCTGTGTTTTAAAATTATGTTTCCTAATTCCATGTACTGTATGAATGTAATCAATCAACAAATAACACCTAATTTTGTTCGTTTTGCTTTGTAGATTAGTAGCAAGCATAAAAAGATAATGCTTACATTATTTTAATAAATAATAAAATTGAAATAAATTTTATAAGTGGTTCCACGAAATTAAATTGAAACATATTATTATTTAGATTAATTATATTATAATTTGAGTAAACTAAATCAAATTGAATTTTTTTAATGGTTCTAATCTTCAGTCATGCATTGCATTAATTAAGTTTGGTGATCAGCCAACAAATATCTTGATTTAATAATGTCTTTAACTAATGAAACCAGCCTACTAATATAATTAATGATATGGTGCATGCATGCTAGAAAGGGTATTTGGACTAATAATTATACTATATATGTCTGTTGGTTGTGAGCCAAAATAAGAGCCACAAGAGGTATAGAAAACAAAGAGGGTGGAAACTTAAAGAAGAAAGTTTAAAATGAAAATACAGACAGAAAAAAGAATGATAGGTAAATTTAAAATAAAATCTAATGAAGAATGATAGGTATTTTTGTTACTTCATGTAAATTAAGTTCATGCTATGTTACGTGAATAGATGTTTTCATTTTGATTTCATAAATAAAAATTAAACACGTATAAAAAAGTTTATACTAACTAATTTACACATTTTGTTTAACTAGTTAATTTAGACTCTCGATTTTTCAGTTGTACATAATTAATCATGTTGTTATCCAAAAAATAGTAATCATGTTCTTATCTTTATGAGAATTCTCTTTATATTTGTCTTTATGGTGACATCTTATCAGTATTTACTAGTTTTTAAATTATCTTATTTTAATAATTAACAAAGTTCAGTTCTTTTAAAATTTTAATGTATTAAATATTTTTTAATATTTTTTTTCTCAACGCATAAAGGTGTATTTATATTGGAGAGAGCAGAGAGAAGAAATTAATGATGTACTAATAATAATAGAAAAGTACAAAATGAGTGAAAATTTAGAATGTGATTTTTTTTTCCTTTTTTCTCTCTCCGTCTATATCCTTATTCTTTTGGTTTGAGACCACACTTAAGAAAATAATTATTTTCGAATCTTGATTTGACAATTATATGTACAATTTTATATACATTAGAGATTAAATTGAGGATAATTTACATATATATATATATATATATATATATATATATATATATATATATATATATATATATATATATATATATATTTTTTTTTTTTTTTT
>Ga0209700_101987_pt1 | contig 42348 bp, 13 predicted proteins | sample SiratroredBW_FD_187528 | JGI IMG/M metagenome (GOLD analysis project Ga0209700, IMG submission 187528) | Root nodule microbial communities of legume samples collected from California, USA - Siratro red BW (SPAdes) (version 2) | ecosystem: Host-associated > Plants > Roots > Nodule | place: USA... | reverse complement strand
TATATATATATAAATATATATATATATATATTATTCAAGAATGTACAATTCAAAATAAAAGATATAAAAAAACTGAAATTACAAAAATAAAAAAAAATAAAATGACATTTTTAGGTTTTCGATATATGTATAGGTAAAAAAGTATGGAGGTGTAATAAGAAAGAAAGAATAGTGGGAGAGTAAAAAGCTGTCACCTCTACGATAAAAAAAAATTAAAAAAAAATAAAATTTGAAGTCCTCTTGAGCAAGCTAACTTGGCTTCCGAGTGCCTGCAAGCAAATCAAGTGCCATTTCGTGGTATCTCGCGAACAAAAAAGCTTCTCATTTTCATCTCCTCTGTCTGCTTGTCCTTCTGAATTCTGAAGATGTTTCTCACAAGGTGAATTCCCTACTTTTGGGGCAAAATTGCATTTCAATTTTGCTTCATTCAATGGAGCGTTAGGTTTTATGTGTTTGTTTAACTGTTTGTTGCGTGAGTGGCATAGGACTGAGTATGACCGAGGAGTCAACACCTTTTCTCCCGAAGGCCGTTTGTTTCAGGTTGAATATGCAATTGAAGCAATCAAGGTTCGTCGCTTCACCTCCGTCTATCTATTCCTTCATTTTTTATCCATCTGTGATGAAAGTAGAGTTTACAATTGTTCTTATTGTTTTGTAAATGGGTTTATATTGGATTGCAGCTTGGATCGACTGCGATTGGTCTGAAGACCAAAGAGGGTGTTGTCCTTGCAGTTGAAAAACGCATCACTTCTCCTCTGCTGGTTCGTTTATTAACATTCTATTTATGTTACTGGCTTTATATTATCTTACTCTGACATTTTTACACATAAACGTGCTATTAATGATTAACTATCATATACAGTATCATCGAACTAAGACACACATAAATGTGCTTCACATAAGTTGAATTTTGGGGATTAAGCTGTTTGCTTTTGGTTGGACTTCTGATTCTTTATTGTTAATGTTAATTTTCGATACAATAGGTGTGTTGAGAACATATTCATATATTTTGAAAAATAATGCTGTTTACCTAAATATTGTTTTATCCTTGTATTCTTCATTTTTGTTTGGGTGTGGAAAGGGATCCTTTTCTTTTGGGGGGATGGGTGATAAAGACTTTTTATTAGGTTCTGCTGCACACGATAAACTTTGGCTTTCTACTTATATTGTAGCCGCATTTATGGTTTATACGGATCTTATTTGAGATAGAGACACAATCATTGATTTGCTTGCAAGAAATTCTTTTTCAGGAGCCTAGTAGTGTTGAGAAAATTATGGAAATTGATGACCACATTGGTTGTGCTATGAGTGGATTGATTGCGGATGCTCGAACACTTGTTGAGCATGCACGGGTTGAAACTCAGGTATTGTTAACCTTTTAGCATATATTAGGTAGTTGATTGGCTAATGATTTATATATTTTGGAATATTGTTCACAGAATCATAGGTTCTCCTATGGTGAACCAATGACCGTTGAGTCCACTACCCAAGCTCTTTGTGATCTAGCCTTGCGTTTTGGTGAAGGTGATGAAGAATCCATGGTAAAGAGCTTCTCAGCTTTGTCATTCATGCCTATTTTTTGTTCTTCTGTTTAGGAAAAATAATTTATGAGCATTTCTTGCAAAGTTGCTTCTTATTTATGTATACTCATAGATGTATTGGTGCCTTATATATTGCTTTTGACAAATCTTGATTGGAGATATTAGCAAGTGTTATTTACCTTCAAAAATTTGGTATGCTCAGAAATCCTTGTATGCATCAACTATTGAATGTTTGCCATTTATAAGTAAATGTGCAATTCCTGTGGCAGTTTGTTTTAGTAGCATGTGCCAACAATTTTTTTTTGGTACAAAATACTAAATGGCTACGTTCCTGTTGCTGTGGATCATCATGTATGTATTCTAACATGCCATTTCTTTTTCTCTTTGGCAGTCTCGACCATTTGGAGTATCTCTCCTCATTGCTGGACATGACGAGAATGGACCTTGCTTGTAAGTATTTATTTTGCCTATTATGCAATGGCTTCTTGTGTGTTGTGTAATGAAGTTATTCTTTTTGCTCATTTTTCTGTGTTCAGCTAGTGATTACATTAAAAGTTTGTTTGTCTTGTAACTGAAATATTAGTGATTGTTTTCAATTTGTCATTATTCATGTTATTATATTATGCTTTTCTTTGGGGATTAGTGGAATTACAAAAGAAGAATCTTGCACAAAATTTAGGGTTTAGGGTTTAAGGAGATTTTTGCCTAACTCAATCTCACAAAATCGATTTGCAAGGTGAAGTGTGTATCCACTTATATATTATAATTTGATCATATCTCTAATTGATATGAGGTCTTTAACACACCTCCTTATACCCAAGAATGGACATCTTGATTATGAGACTAGATATTTGTGGGTGGTTTAATAGTAGTCTATTAGTGGATGACATAAGAGATCCAACATCTTATTAGGATATACTCTAAAATTATCTTAAAAAGTGGATTTATGCCTAACTTAACTTCTAAGAACTAACTTGTAAGGTGAGATTTGTACATATTTATTAAAGGCGTTTCGAATCCAACTGGTAAAAAAAAGTCTGATCCAAATCTGATAAACGAAAAAATGAAAACTTTTGGACTGTTTTAGACTTTGTTCTTGAAAGAACGAAATGATTTAATTCGGTTTGCGGTTTAGAATTTCAGAATCAGCCCAAACCAAACCAAAATATACCTTTAGTATATTATTATTATTGTTTTAAGTTATACATTTAAATCTAAATATGAGAGTATAAATACTCAATCTAAGGGAGTTCGCCAAGTTGGATTTTGTAGGATTTGGGCAAACCCATTATGCAACCTACTAAAAAAGTATCGAGTTGGACTCGGATGAATTTCTGCATTTTTTTATGTTAAACTCAATCCAACCAATCTACTGGACAGGTTGGATTGATTTGAGTCAATTAGGTCAAAATTTTGCTTTTTTTTTTTTTGTTAAAATTTGTAATTTTCAAGTATCAATCTAATTAAAAATAATACAATCTTTACAAAAATTAATTCAAGGCTTTAAATAAGTCAAGTCATAACAAGTTTGTTCAAAATAATTCAAGACATGAAAAGAAAAACATAATATAATTTGTCCATAACATAAGTATAAGAGTGAGTCTCAGGTCACCCAAGCTAAACCCATCATCCAACCTGTATAAGAATGGGTTAGTTTGGGTTGGGTTGGGTTTGACTTAATCATAAATGAATCCAACCCAATCTAACTAGGTTGGATTGGGTCATCAGGTAGTCTAACCCAATGAACACCCCTAACTCAATCTGAGAAAGTTTCAAATGAACCAATGAATGTGGAGGAACATGAGGATTTGAATAAAGAGGGATGCATGTTGAGTGAGAAGAAAGTAAAGGGCAACCTATAGAAGGACCAACATCTAATAATGATGCTGAAGTTCCAGGTAACAAAAACATTGTAATTGATGGGACCTCTAGAGCTAAATGTAATTGTTGTAATAAGGATTATGCTACAGATTCTCACAAAAATGGTACAAGTAATATTATAAACCATTTGTTGCATAAATGTAAAAGGTTTCCCAAGGAGAAACTTGATCCTTCTCAACAAACCCTTATTTTTTCAAAAAATATGTATAAAAGATCGAAAAGGAAATGGGACTGTTCTAACTGGTGTTCATTTTGATGTTGATGCATGTAGACAAGCTCTAGCTAGGATGATAATTGTGGATAAGTTTCCTTTTAAGTTTGTTGAGGGAGAGGGATTCTGTTATTTTATGAGTATTTTACAATCTAAAATCCCAATTTTGGGAAGGATTTTGATTGTCAGGGATTGTTGGAGTATTTAGCTTAATGAAAATATAAGTTAAAAGATATGTTTAGTCATTCAAATCAAGGTGTAAGTTTCGCGAAACTGATTGTTGGAATTTGGAGAAAATATAAGCTATCTCTGTCTTACTACACATTTCTACTCATTATATTTTATATTTTTTTAGAACTTGGTCCAATCCCATCTCTAACTGAAAAGAACTTTGATGTTGAGTCAGATTTGTTATTGCATTTGAAATTAATTCTTTTTATATGGTATGATAATTTAGTCTTACGTTTTTATTAGTTTATTATTCAATATATTTATCAGTTTTTAAGTAGCACGTTTTTTATTATTATATTTTAATTTAAGAGATGAAAACAAAGAGCAAGTCCTTAATGAAATAAAAAGAATAAGAATTAGAAATTAAAAACCGCAAAAACAGTCCAAACTAAGCTATAAAAATTGGCTTGGATTTCTGTTTTGAAAGCAAACCGAACAAATAATTTTTTTGTGTTTGATTCATATGTTTCTTTATCTAAAAATCGATCTGCACCATATACACCCTCACTACTTATATACTATAATTTGACTTTGACTATTTTTATTTGAAGTGGAATCTCTCATCTATTTCAAGAACAATTACAAATTTTGCTTATTGACCAAGATCAAAGTGGGGTTAGGGAATAGTTATGTATCAAGAATTCCTTTTCTTGAAGGTCCTCCTCCACTTTTGCCACTTGAAGCCTTTCTTTCTACTCTGAGCCTGTTTGTTTCAGCTTAAAAAAGTAATTGAAGATTGTGATAAATGTAAATTTTTTATAGAGTTTGCTTTATAAGCTGTTTATAACAGTTTCTCAAAATAATATAAATCCTGGTCTTTTTCAGATTGTACTTTTTCTGAAAAAGCTTATGGTTTACTCAAACATGTTAACATATTTCAAAAGTGATTTAATTTTTTTTTTAAAGAAGGCACCTTATATTTCACCTTCCTTTGTCAAAGGAAGTAGCAACCGTTTGCACTTATTTCATAGTAATGTTGTACTGTCTAGCCTTATCACTCTTCATGGTTTGAAAAGAATATAATTTTAGGTTCGACACTGTACCTTTACCTTTGATTTGTAGCATAATTTTGTTCTGTGTTTCAGCCGTCTACCCTGCTAGTTCAACTGTCAATAAGTATGTATTTATATTTTAGCTTTTAGTTGATTGCTATGATACACCAATACTTCAATCTGTATCAGGTATCGGTATCCTATACTCTAGGATACTTTACCGATACTTATCATCGAAATATCTAATCTATAAAGCACTTATATTTTTATGATGACACTAATTTGCACTAATATTTTATGATGACACTAATTTATAATTTTTTATTTTGACAATGTCTAATAAATGTGATTTTAATTTGGATTTACACAATTACAATTATATATTTATTATATTTTAAGAATTTTTATACATTTTCAATAGGTGTCACTTATCGTATCCTGTTATTTTCAAAATAAGCGTCTCGCCATATGGGATAGTATCTGATACACGTATGGTGTCCATGCATCATAGGTTCATTGTTACAACTTGCAAGTTTTTCCATTGGATAGAAAGGTTTACAGTTCAATTGTAAAGTGTAAACAATTTATTGTTAATGAATACCACAGACACACCAAGGCAGATCGTGTTATTCTGTTTTTGTCGTCATAGGCAATATGTACTTTTATATTGCAGCTGGTCTTTTTCCAAGACTTTTTCAATTTGGACTTATGCTTACTGAATTAATATGTTCCAATTATCAGATATTACACCGATCCATCTGGCACGTTTTGGCAATGCAATGCAAAAGCTATCGGTTCTGGGTCAGAAGGCGCGGACAGTTCTCTACAAGAGCAATTCAACAAGGTACTAACAATTAATGTTGATTGTTTCTAAACCTTCTTTTTATAACAGTAATATTATAGTTCACTAGGGTTGGAAAATGAACAAAGAGTGAAAAGAAACAGAAATGAGGAGACCTCATTCTCATTACTCTTGACACGAGAGGTAGAGTAGAATGAAAAACATGCTATACAATAATTACCTTCCATTTTAAATAATGTATCAAAAGAAGTAATACTATTCCAATAATATTTGTCATTTACTGGAACCAAAAAACTTTCAACATTACCTTTCAAGTTCACCTAATTTTTAGTTTACTTACTGAGAAAATAAAACAAACCCATGCCTATATGCAGAATTGTTTTCTTTTTATTTTCAATCCTATTTTTATTCCTCTCTTACCATGTAATTAAGTATACTTAAGTTAACTAACTATTGAGTTTACATCATTCCTCCTTTTTATAATTCCTGTTTACATTGCTACGTAGCATAGTGACTTTTGTCTAACTTGTTCACCATCCGTGTATTATCTTAGAAAATGTTAAACTAGCCAATTTTTCTGATAATTTGATTGTCAAATTAATGGTTTATCAAGTTGTTCCTCAATTGTTTTTGTCTATGCACCGCCAATGTTTCTCCGAAAGATTATCTCGCATGCTAGACTTTTCTTTTAGCTTAGAGTTATCAAAATAATCGATTATTATTCTAAAATTACGCTGAACATAACATGCTATAAGATGGATTTTAAAACAATGCAATTTGATATTAATTTAATATTTTTGTGCAGGACCTAACCCTTCAAGAAGCCGAGACCATTGCTTTATCCATTCTGAAGCAAGTTATGGAAGAGAAGGTATGTTGTTACCCTGCAACCTATTTATGGGAATTGATTGGACGCCCCACCCCAGAATGGGATGGAAACTAATTTATAATCCTTTATTTTGTATGTTCATATTAGGTTACTCCCAGCAACGTTGACATTGCCAGGGTGGCTCCAACATATCATCTTTATACTCCTTCTGAGGTGGAAGCTGTGATAAGTCGTCTATGATTTTCTTTTCGTGATGTTTCTTAATTTTTGAGTATTATGCGGGAACTTTTTTTCGTGGATGATGCTAGATGTCGTGTTACACTTGTAGCCAAGTTGTACCTAGGATGAGATTATGGTGTCTTATTTGGTGCATTCAGGATGAAATTAAGGACTAGCGGAAAGATTATAACTTTCAATGATCCCGGATTGGGAGATGAAGGGAAAACGAATTACAAAATATGCTATTAAAAGAATTAAGATTTATTTTTAACCGTTTTTTAATCATTGTTGTCGAAGAAAATTGCTCAACTCGATCAAATATACCATCTTAAATACAGTTTGATGTTAGATAGTTTAAAAAATTAACCTATCGGGTTTTATTATAAAAATTTAGAAACTATTTATATTTATATATAGAAATATAATTTTTAAAATAGAAATCTAATGATGATAAAAATTTAGGGATGCTTTTAATTGTTTTTATAAAGTAGCTCAAACGGGCAAGTTAATTTTTGATTAATTTATTCCCTCTATTTTTCTTTTACATTATTATGCTCTAGATTTTTCTTTTACATTATTATGCTCTAGACAGGTCAATTCTATCTATGTTCACTTTTTTTTTTCATATTGATATTTGTTAACTTTGTTAACTTATATAAGTATCATTCTCACGGATTAACTTTATTCCTAAATGGCATAAATTATATAGTCTAGTTAAATTATACTGTAATTATTTTTAAGTGATTATGTAATTTGTTTAATAGTTTTTGGTACAACGTCCTTCCAGAAATATGGACGTGGTAGCACCTTTGAAATGTATCTAATCACATTGTGAAAAGGAGATATGGGTATGGACATGTTGCTGTGACCTTGTTTGTTACACGTACATGAAATCATGTCATGCGTGGAAGAAGCTATGCACCGCTACATTATAGATAAGGAAAAATAAATTGATTGTAAGCATTTTCCGCTACATTATAGATAAGGAAAATAAATTGATTGTAAGCATTTTCCATCCCACTTGAGCATGTTTCAAAACTGATTTCGCATAATATAGAAGCTTATGAATTATATTCTCCAGAAATAAATCTGCAACCCGTGTACTTTTGGACACTCTTGTTTTTGAAACATCAATGTTCAGAGTCTAAAAACTTAGAAGTTCTTGTACAATATTGGAGGTAGCTCATAAACACGGATCTAAAATGCACTTTTGGACACTCTTGTTTTTTAAACATCAATGTTCAGAGTATAAAGGCTTAGAAGTTCTTGTACAATATTGGAGGTAGCTCTAGCTCAGAAACATGGATCTAAAATGCATCACAACCACGCTCCGCAGCCATTGATTTGAAACATAGTCATAGAAGAGGCTTGTATAGCCTATTAAGGATTATTTTTTGTTGTTTGGTCAATGATGGACAACCTAGCATCACATAGTGTTTGCAATTACATGCGCAAATGTACAAGACAAGCGCAACACCTTCCACATAATAAAAATTACTTAGCAACACCTTCCACATAATAAAAATTACTTACCTTCCACATAATAAAAATTACTTACCTTCCACATAATAAAAATTACTTACCGATGCGATACTTTACTTTTCTTTCGTCGATGCATACTTTTATAACATATATAAATCTAGAAGTTTAAATTCAAAATTTATCCAATCCATCCATTCCACACCCCTGTTTTGAACTAAGACTTTTGAACTAAGACTATAGCATAATGTAAACCCTCTCAAGTAGCAAAAAAAAAGTGAAAAAGTGAAGTACTAATTTTATTGATGTGAGGAGGCATCATGTTTCCATGGCAATTACAGACATTCTAGACTTATTTTAGTTGACAATAAAATAAGTGGAAGATAAAGGGAACACTAGGATCCTCACTTATGTTCCTCTTCACAAGAGTTCATTTGTCTTTAATCAGAAACTGAATCAAAGATCAATTTTACCTGCCAAGTACCAAGAGTGTACTGCTAAACTTCCAAAAGACATTATATTGGCAAGGGAGGATAATCCATGAATCATACCAAATTTCTTATTCATGGCTTTAAGTTTTGGGTTTGACTTGGCAACTTCCACATTTTTTGACCACCCAACTTCCTCCCCTATACTGTTTTCTCTCTCCACTCTATGTCTTTGCTTCATCATCTGCAACAGAAAAACTAATCGGTCTGATTCATAAACTATCAAATAGTACAGTAACTAGTGTTAAAAAAATAGTATAATGAATGTTGGCAGCTTAACAGCATAAAATGTTGACATGACTCACATAGTAGATTAAGATACTGCCATAAATGTGACAGATGAAAAAGAAGAAAGGCTAAAAGAAATCCAAGGAGGAAAAGGGAAATATAACAGTAAATGTGTGAGCAGTAGAAGAAATACGTAGAAGAAATACGAGTTAGAAACCTCTACAAATCATCAAATTTACTGATGATTAAATAAAAAATGTGATTTTAATCATGGAACACTGCTCAATAAATGAAAGCAATATTAAAGCAAAAGCATGAAGGTCTAAAATCCTTAAGTTCTCATACAACAATAGTGGAAAGACGGAAAACTGGTTATCAGTGCACTAATAATGATAATAGAAGCCAGAATTAACACAATGACAATAAATTGAGCTCAGTTATAGATCTTCCCCTTAAAATAAAAATGGGAATGGTAAGAAACAAGCAGCCAACTTATCAAATTTAATTTAGGATAGAAATTTTTTTTTAAGAACTGTTCAAGAAACAAATGATCACCTCTTTCACTCACAGCGGATCCTCAGACATATTTCTCTCCTTTCATGATATCAAAAACCCCTTATCGGATTTGAACCGATGACTTACGCCTTACCATGGCGTTACTCTACCACTGAATTAAAAGGACCCTTCTTTTTTTTCAATTCCTAAATAAGGAACTAGCATGACTAGTACATCTATTTGTTACTGTGTATACTTAGTATACTTATTCTATCAATATAAAAAAAATACTTTCATTCTCTCATTTCAAAATGGATTCTTGAAGTCATACATTTGAATGATTTAGTTGGCCTTCATTTAAGCCAAAATGAAATTTAAGCACAATTTTTTCTAACCAACAAACTTTAGTTCTTGATATGATAGTTTGTCAGCGACAATTCAAAATCACAATCTATCCCTTCCGGTCTTCCACTTTTACCACAATGTCAATCTTACATCCCCTAAAATATTAGAACAATTAATTAACATTCCAGATTATGCCTACTTTAATTTTGCAAAATGTCTCCTCACTCTAGTTCATTTATAGAACCACATCAAACTTGACAATATCTTAAAATGGAATCAAGCTTCTTTAACCACTGACACTCAATGTCTAACATATTTAGCGACAGCTAAATTAATGCAGGTGCATGAAATATTGACCAGACACAACTTGACTTTGGAAACTGATTTTGCTAAGCATGCATGTAGAAAAAGCACACATACCAACACTTCACTTCGCTCTTTACAATAAATACATAGAGCAAGGGATGCTCTATACCAATCAATCTGCCATTTTAAGTTTTCACTTTCCATTTCCCAACACAAAGTAAAACAGTTTACAATACAACTCCTCAGAAAATTCGTTTCCACCCCTCCACTTCCAATCAAATTACTCTGGTCATTGTAACTAACAGGCAGCAACATTTAAAGACCTTGTTTGTTTTACTTGTGACACAGATGAATCCATGCAAATAAAATTTTTCTTTACCTCGATGGTCATAGGTGTAAAGACAAACAAGTTGGTAAGATTGAACGCAAATGAAGAGAGCAAAAACCCAAGCTGGTATCTCTCAGTAGTGGAGGAATTTTTCCACGGGTGAAGGTAGCCAAAGGAAGCCAGCGATATGGCGCAACACACCCCCACCATCGAGAAATACGCCGGAAACATCTTGCTCTGCAGGTTCCCAAACTGATGCCGTGGCAGATTTCTGAAACACAAAAATCAGCAAAATCATAACCCCATTTTCACACCCACAACAAACTGTTCAATAATAGCAGAGATCTCACGCCATCTATAAAGTATATGAAAAAGCCCCAAGCTTCCTAAGGTGAAATTAGACCCAAACTCAAATTCTCAAGACCGATTGAGGAAAAGAAAAAAGTGTTGCTAAAAAAATGCTTACTTAAACATAATGATGCCGCCGATGAAGGTGACCCATAGAGCGGCGCCGAATGCGGTGGAGAAGCTGAGGAGGTGAGCGAGTTTGAGGTAGGTGGTAAGAGTGGTTGATTTTGAGCTCAGAGTCTCCGGTGAGAATATGACTCCGACGGCTAAGAAAGCCGCGGCGGTGATGAAGCGACTAAGCCAACCCATGAAGAAAGTGATGAAGCGAGAGAGTGCTTCTACCAAGGGACAAGTACACTGAAGGAGGTTGTCTATAAGCTGAACCAAAAGACAGTATTAAATCATTAAATCGTTCTACCTACCAAACCGAAACCGACCAACCGGCCCTGGATGAAATTAAAATCCGGTTTAGTTGTTCTAGAGACAAATTCTTTCTCCACCACCGTACCTTCTTTTTACACCTCCATACCATATGTAAAAATACTACTTTATCCTTAATGTAAAATTATAAAATCAAGACTCTCTTCCACCCCTTTCAAATGTTGTTCACTCCTTTATTATAGGGATTCATCCTATTCATTCTCTAAACATTCGAAGCTTTGTGTGTACCTTGACCACCTTCATAACATCCGGTTCACTCTTTCACCTCCGTAACATTCGGTTCAACCTTTACACTGTCTATTTTAAGCGATTTGTGTGCGTGAGACGGATCTGCGTGGGTATAAGAAGGAAGAAGAGGGATCTTTCGTTCATTCGTTTTTTTCCCAAATCTCCAATTGAAGCTTCAAACAAGTTGTAGGTAAGCAATTATTGATGTTTATTAGCAATTTGTGAGTGGTATTGTTGATTAGAGTAGTTAATTTGATAATTGGGTGGCTGTTGACGGTGAACGGCGAGGTTTGCGATTTAGGAGTATATGAACCAGATGAGTTTCATCCTATTTACATTTTTTTTCAAAATGTAAACCAGATGGGGATACCATTCGGTTGTCATTTTGTTTTGCAAATGACAATCGGATGACATCCCCATCCAATTTATATTTTTTTTTCAATTTTTTTTTGAAACTAATAATAAGTGTGTGTGTGCACTCAAATATGGTGAGGACTAGAGGAGCTGGTTCCCAGCCTGAAGGCCGGAAAAGGCCTATAGCATCAGCTCATAGAGGAGATCGGGGTATTTAATACAGTGCTCCTCCTATTGGTGGTGATGTTCGTCGTATTGGTGATGGTGATGTTGGTGAAGTTGTAAGTTTTCTTGAGGACCATCTGATGTGTCTCTTTTGGTAAGTTATAATCACCATATGGCGTTGAGATTGTGGGAGGGTCAGGTAAAATTTTAAGTTTTTAATTAAAAATTATAAAAACATTTAAAAGTAGGTAATAAGTTAATTAAATGTGATATTTTTATAACTATAAAATCTAAGGATATAATTGATACAAATTTTTATTTATGAAAATATACAAAATTTATAGTAGTGAAATAAAGAAAATAATTTGGGATGTGATCTCAATGTTTATTTTTGTAAAGTATAAGGGATGTAAAGATGGCTAGAATGAATTAAAAAATTGAAGAAATAACATGTGTCTAATGGGGGAAAATGCAAATTATTGTAAGTTTTAAAAAATACTCTCATCACATATATCTTATAAAAGTGACCACACACAAATATAATAAAAAAAGGTTCTAATCCATCCTAAAAAAACATATCAAATAATAACTGGAAGACTATTTTAATTCAAAATAGTGGAGATATAAGAGATGTAATAAATATTGTGAAAATTAATGTCTTAATGGTGAAAGAATGAGTGAGATGGTATACGTATCACTTAAACACTCTGAGCATAACTAATTTATTTTATTTACTTATTTTCCTTTAAATTGAGAGGGGATAAAAAATATCAAAAACTTTTTACAAAGTAAAAGTAAAAGTATCAATCAGATTCATTATACATAGTATTTTTCCTGTTCATGCAAAGAAATATTTTCGAATTCAAATTCATTATAAAGAAATCAAAATTACTACCGAGACCTATTATCTTTGCATGATTTAAACTAAGAAAGAATGAGTGGTATATTGATCAATAAAAAGATAAAATATACTTATTAATGATAAAAAAAACAAGAATTTGTAAACTTTAATATTTTAGTAATCCACTATAGAAAAGTTTGATTAAAATAAAAAAGTAAAAGTGAAAACGTTTGTTTGATACCGTTGAGGGAATAACTTTGATTTGATATTAGTGATGCGATAATCACTTACGAGGAGACAAGGGGCAAAAACGTTAGCAACCACAAAAAAATTTTAAAACGTATAAGTGCTTGAATTGAAAAATTAAAAGTGTGTGAAATGGTGAGAAATGCTGGACTTCGTTTTGCGGAAGGAGAATCAACTTTTTGAGAGAGTAGAAACGAGAAACTTGAGTTTGGGTGAAAAGAGATAGAAGTTGTGGAAGGGGAGTGAAAAAAAGAAAAAAAACTTACGGATTGGTAGCGTGGAGGGAGAATAAGATTTGAAAGGAGAAAGGAAAAATTTAGAGATTTTGTGAAAGAGGGAAACAACTTGTGAAAGGATGCATATTGGAAGCCACAAGGGAGAATTTAGTGATTAATGGTGATGGCGGTGTTGCAAGCAGAAATTTGGACTAAAGTAACATTCTTTTCAAAATTAATTTCCCACAAAATAATTTCTGTAACTTTATTTTTTTTAAATAATACTGTTTGTTGGACGCAGTGAGAATTCAGTTGTCGGAGGAGGAATCCAATTTCCAATTGAGAATTTATAACTTTTAATTTTAAATTTTAAGTTTTAGAAAACAAATTGTTTTAAAATAAAATTAAGTAAAAATTTATAATTTGTGTGTAACTTTTTTATTTAAAAGGCATGAAAGTAAATAAAAATATTGTAACTTATTTATTTTAGAGTATGAGAAACTAAGTTTTTTGAAATCAAATTTTCATTATATAAATAGTGTTTTGAAAATTTAATTAAAAATGGTGAGAACAAATTTAAAATTATTTATGAGAAGAAAAATTAAACTATCTAAAGTTAAATTTAATTTGATTTAAAGATAATAAAAAATATTAAAACTTTATGAATGTTTATTATTATTAATAAATAAAAATTTTGAAATGAATTTGAAAAACGAAATTAGAAATGTTAAATAAAAATCTAGAAAAAGTAATTTATAGATTTAAAAATAGATAAAAGTATTTTTTAAGTAAAAACTTGATTAAAAGTACAATTAAAAATTGGGAGGGTTTATTATTTATTTTCAATTTGTATGAGAGAAGAGATAAAAAAAAAGTATGTAAGAGAAAAATCATTTATTCTCATTAAATTTATATGAAAAAGAAACTATTTATAGATATTTTGAAGCAATTAATTATAATGAGAATAAATTATAATAATTTTGTAACTGTATTTTATATTAAAATTAAAATTGGAAGATAAATTATAATAAGTTATAATATTGGAAATGTAATTAAATTTTGTATTTTAAGTTTGTTAAAAAATATTTGTAATAACAAAAATAAAATGAAATATTTATCATGCTTAAAAAAATAGGAAATATATATATTAAAGAAATAAATAACTTTTTAGAAAATAAATATAAAATAAATAATTTAAAATGTTTAGTTCAAATGATGTTTATTTGTGAGAATGAAGAAAATAAACAATAAATATTATTAATGTTATTATTGAAAAATAAATAATATTAATGTTATTATTGTATTAGATAATTTTAAAATAGTAAAATCAATTAATAAATTAAATTCAAAAATAAAATGTAAAATTTTATGTTAATGTTGTTATTAAAATTAAGGCGATATTTTAAGTCAATACCTGATTTCGTCTGAGTAATTTTAAAGTTAAAATTAAAAAAAATTATGTGTGTCTATAATAAAAAATAAAAAGTATACTAGATTAGTTTACTTTTTAAAAAAAATATTAATAATAAATTTAAAAAATTTGAATCTATCAAATAAATAAATAAAATATATAAAAAATAATAAAAAAATAGTTAATAATAAACAAATAACATAAAAACAAAATAAAAATAATAATAATGAAAATATAACCGTTTTAAAACAGTTTCTTTACACTGATGTAATCTTTCTATTTCTTATCTTCGAGCTGTTTTGAAACGGTCCTTCCCCACTCTCCACTATCTTACCTTCACCTAAGTCACTTCACACTCACATATGATAAATATCTCACACAAAGAAGACTAGAGATGAGACGACACCTGTACCCCACAAGCACGCACCAACAAACCATTGGCTCCCCTCACAAGAGCACCATGCACCTTGAGGGCCGAGAATAATAAATTTCTTGCAGAGCCTGGAGGCTGAGAACAAAGCTACAATGGGTCAACTGCAATGATCTTGAGTGAAACTCCGGTTCCTGGTCTCTGATCTCTAAAGTAAAGGGAATGGTGCCCTCTTTTTCTAGTACTCGGTTCTTTGAGGTTAGCAATATCAAATGGGATTTGAAAAAACTCCCTTCTCTATTTATACCAATATGTGCCTTCATTGCTTCTAATTAAAGCACATACCAATATGTGCCTTCATTGCTTCTAATTAAAGCACGTAGAAACGAATAACAAACTTATCTAAAAAGTTAATAATAACAAACTAGTACGCAAGACTTCTCTCTAACACTGAGATAATTTCACTTTTAAATACTTTAAGAAAAAAAAAAGTAGTAACACATAAAAATTGTAGCCATTATCAATTTTATTTTACTAAGAGCGTTTATTCCTGCTATCAACTTTGAGATGTCAAAGTAAAATAAAGACTTTGAGTAAAATTCTAAAACTAATAATACGAGTATTAACAATTTTCAAATTTATTGTTAAAATCTAAAAACCATTTAGAGTTTGATCGTTCAAACTTGCTCGAACTAAGTCAACATTTTTACCATCACCTTCAACTTGAGTTTGCTCAACCTCAACATTATCTCCTTCTTCAGTTATTCATTCATCCTCAGACTCAATGTCATCAAATGGGAGAACAACAATTTTTTTAATTTGTTTATTTTTCAACTTCAAGTTATACATTACATAAACTAATTCATTCATCTTTTTCTGGTGTAAACAATTTCTTCTTTTTGTATGAACCTATAATCAAATATGAAACTTTAATAAATATATTGACCCTTCATGGGCCTGCAGGGTTGTGTGAGAGATAATGGTCTCGTGGGCCAAGTAATATGGGCCTACTGACTAGCTATTTAGTGTTAAATCTAAATATGGGCCCAGTAACCTAATCAGTGGTGCAACAATAATAATTTGTTAAGATTATTAAAACTGACCTTATGTATAAGATATTATGTACAACTACTTATGTAATTGGTTGAATATTCCAACAAATAAGGTTGTTAAAATTCCAATACTCGAATGTAGTTATTTTTTTGGAAAAGTAAGATTGTAAATTCTAGGATTCATAACGAAAGAGGGAAGTTCTATTTTGAACTTTAACCTTGTGTATTTAACGGATGTTTTAATACCAGTAGAGACGGCTGAGCCAACCCTTTGAGTAGCCAACTTCTGGCCAAAATTCTCAGAACTCGTACGAGCTAATCTAGATTTAATATATGAAGTTAGAGAATGTGCAAGGATTCAATGTAAAGCAGTAAAGCGAAGATTGGAGATGAGACATAAGAGTAAGGTTTTTCCTAACGTAAGGACCTTAATGTTCTTTACGGAAAAGTTCAGTGGAAGTTGATATATGTATATGACAAATGAAAGAGCATTAAATGATATAATTTCTGATTTACTACGCATTATATTTGAGAAATATGATTGACTGAACATCTACTATAATAATTATAATTTTGGGAAGAAGCGATTAAAATTAATTAAAAAATAAATAAATTCCTCGTTACATTAGATTAATTATTTTTACAATATATATATATATATATATATATATATATATATATATATATATATTATATTAAACTTGTGGATAAGATTACATCTCTATATATATTTGTACATTACAAAATTACATATAATTGACAAAAATACTTCTAATATTTATTACACATTTTTCTAATATTATTCTTCTTCATATAGTTGGTGGGAACATATTGATCAAGGGGTTGTAGTGTACTGCTGGAGGCATGAAAAATATCACCACTACTGGACCATCCAAAACTAGTGGGATGTCTTCGTAGAGTGGAAAAGAAAAGATAGTGTGTGTCATTCCACAAAAGATATTGAATTATCCACCACATTGGTACTCCATCCGTTCTAGGAAAGTATGTAGTTATATCCGTGTAAAAGGAATTTGGGAAGTTTTAGGCAACCATTTATCTTCATCTTAAGATTTAATTTGATTCATATTAAATAAACAAGAAAAGAGAGGGAAAAGTGAGATATAGATACACTTTTCAAATAATTGCCTTTAAGATAATAAAGGTAAAATTTCCAAATCATTATATCAGACTTCACTATGATTATAAGAACATGTGGAGACATTGGCTTTTGGTCCTTATGGCTCACCGTGAGGAGAGTTATCGGCTTTTGGTCCTCATGGCTCATCGTGAGGAGACGTTGGCTTTTGGTCCTCATGGCTCACCGTAAGGAGACTTATCGGCTTTTTGTCCTCATGGCTCACCATGAGGAGACGTTGGCTTTTGGTCCTCATGGCTCACGTGAGGAGACTCATCAGCTTTTTGTCCTCATGGCTCACCGTGAGAAGACATTGGCTTTTGATCCTCATGGCTCACTGTAAGGAGACTTATCGGCTTTTGGTCTTCATGGCTCACCGTGAGGAGACTTATCAGCATTTTATCCTTATGGCTCACCATGAGGAGACATTAGCTTTTTGTCCTCATGCCCATCATGAGGAGAAGTTGGCTTTTGATCCTCACGGCTCACTGTAAGGAGACTTATCAGTTTTTGGTCCTCATGGCTCACGGTGTGGAGACTTATCGACTTTTTGTCCTCATGACTTATCATCATGAGGAGACGTTGGCTTTTTGTCCTCATGGCTCACCGTGAAGAGACTTATCGGCTTTTTGTCCTCATGGCTCACCATGAGAAGACATTGGCTTTTGGTCTCATGGCTCACAGTGAGGACATTTATAGGCTTTTGGTCCTCATGGCTCACCGTGAGGAAACTTATCGACTTTTTGTCCTCATGGATCACCATGAGCAGACATTAGATTTTTATCCTCGTGGCCCATCACGAGGAGACGTTGGCTTTTGGTCCTCACGGCTCACAGTGAGGATAGTTTTTGGTCCTCATGGCCCACCGTGAGGAAACATTGGCTTTTGGTCCTCATGGTTCACCGTGAGGAAACTTATCGACTTTTTGTCCTCATGGCTCACCATGTGGAGACGTTGGCTTTTAGTTCTCATGACTCACCATGAGGAGACGTTGGCTTTTTGTCCTTAGCTTATCAGCGTTTCAGCTTATCACATCTTATCAACTTATCACAGCTTATCACCTTAGCACAACTCCTTAACTTATATTAGCTTTTCAGCTTATCTCAGCTTATCAGCATCTCAACTTTGAGAAGAGGCACAGGTACATCTATCTTGAAAACTTGTACGACCAGCATGACAAATTTAAACATTACCTACTCGATATTAGATCCTCTTCGACCACTACTCGCCCTCGAGGACTTGGAGGGCCTATGTATTATACGGTTGACCAAGATGTAACCAAATATCATAACAACTCCAACAACAAAGGATATCATCCAAGGTAAGTATAACAACTAAATGTTGCTTAACTGAATTCTGTTATTCTATCATAACAAAATAACATAATAGGCCCAAATACTCCAGGCCCATCAGAAGGGTTTCATGACTTCCATCTTTAACAATAAATTGTATCTATATTACACCATATCGACAAGTTTGCATTAGTCATAGAACAAGCATAGCTACGAATTTTTCCTTCGGTGTACTACATAGACGCAGGCAATGCGTCATTGATTTTTGGCGATGAGTACAATAGTCACTTATACTGCCTAAAACTAAAAGGTGTTACTATAGGCGGAATGATCATACAAAATTTAGTATATTCATAGCATACAGATAATAAAGAAAACTAATGGTCTAGCTTATACAGGAACAATAAACAGAAGGAGTCGTTTTAGGCTGAACAAAATCATTAGGTAACAGAAAAGATTTACAAAATTCTCAATTTTAACCAATCTTTATATCACTTATATCAAGACTCTCATTTTACAAGAAAATTTTCACAAAGCTTAAGTGTCATGGTGATCTGAACTATAATAAGTTGTCTTGCGGGTTAAAATTTAAAAGGTTAAATTAGATTCTATTCATGTTTTTGGTAACATAATATTAGTTCATTTGAAAATGTTAAAACTAGAATCACCTAATATTGCAAAGCAAGATTGTACCTTCTTATAGCCCCATAACCATGACTACCCACAACTAACATTGTTGCATGGTGCTTTTCCACGACATCACAAAGAATATTTCTTGGATCATCTTCCACTATTTCCGCTGCCAGATCATGTACCTGACAAATAATCTCATCATACCAATCATCATAATTGATCAAGAACGAATAGAACAGTGTCATAGAAGAAGGTTAAGAGTGAAATTACAAATTTCTCCACACAAAGTTGTTTAGCCGAATCGATGATTCTTGCAGCAATCTCTCGCAAATCAGAATATACCATATATACTATCTCGGTGCCACCTACATTATACACACACTAAGAAACAGGTTCGAAATTGAATTAAGAATCAAAATTAAATTAAGAAAGTGAAAGAGCCTAGACTAACAAAATCGACGTACCGAACCCACCGAGGCCCACCACGGAACTGGTAGTGGGCCGTAGAGGACAACCAGGCGGAAGTTTGGGCTCGAGAAGTGATCCAGAGGCCACTTGAGGGCTCACCATGAGGAGACATTGACATTTTGCCTCATGGCTCACCATGAGGAGACATTGGCTTTTGGTCCTCATGGCTCACCGTGAAGAGACTTATCGCCTTTTTGTCCTCATGACTTAACCTGAAGAGACGTTCGCTTTTGGTCATCATGGCTCACTGTGAGTAGACTTATCGACTTTTGGTCCTCATGGCTCACCATGAGGAGACTTATCGACTTTTTATCCTCATGGCTCATCATGAGGAGACGTTGGCTTTTGGTCCTCATGGCTCACGTGAGGAGACTTATCGGCTTTTTGTCCTCATGGCTCACCATGAGAAAACATTGGCTTTTAGTCTTCATGGTTCACCGTGAGGAGACTTATCGGCTTTTGGTCTTCATGGCTCATCGTGACAAGACTTATCGGCTTTTTGTCGTCATAGATCACCTTGAGGAAACATTGCCTTTTCATGGCCCATCATGAGGAGACGTTGGCTTTTGATCCTCGTGGCTCACCGTGAGGAAACTTATCGGCTTTTGATCCTCATGGCTCACCGTGAGGAGACTTATCGGCTTTTAGTCCTCATGGCTCACTGTGAGAAGACTTATCGACTTTTTGTCCTTATGGCTCACTATGAGGAGACTTTGGCTTTTGGTCCTCATTGCTCACCGTGAGGAGACTTATCGGCTTTTAGTTCTCATTGCTCATCGTGAGGAGACTTATCAACTTTTTGTCCTCATGGCTTACCATGAGGAGGCGTTGGCTTTTTGTCCTCATGACTTACCATGAGGAGACATTGACTTTTGGTCCTCATGGCTCACCGTGAGGAGACTTATTGGCTTTTGGTTCTCATGGCTAACCATGAGGAGACTTATCAGCTTTTTGTCCTCGCTCACCATGAGGAGACGTTGGCTTTTTGTCCTCACGGCTCACCGTGAGGACTTATCGGATTTTTGTCCTCATGGCTCACCATGAGGAGACTCATCGTCTTTTTGTCCTCATAAGGAGATGTTGGTTTTGGTCCTCGTGGCTCACTGTGACGAGACTTGTCGGTTTTTTGTCCTCATGGTGAGCTATGAGGAGACATTGGCTTTTTGTCCTCATGGCTCACTGTGAGGATACTTATCGGCTTTTTGTCCTTATAACTCACCATGAAGAGAGGTTGGCTTTTGGTCCTCATGGCTCACCGTGAGGAGACTTATCAGCCTTTTGTCCTCATGGTGAGTCATGAGGAGACGTTGGTTTTTTGTCCTCAGCTTATTTGCATTTCAGCTTATCACAGCTCCTCAGCTTATCACAGCTCATCAGTTTGTCTAAGCTTTTCATCTTATCTCAGCTTATCAGCTTCTCAGCTTCAAGAAGAGGCACAAGTACATTTATCTTGAACACTTGTACGGTCAGCACAACAAATCTAATCATTACTCACTCGATACTAAATCCTTTTCGGTCACTACTTGCCATCGAGGACTTGGGGGCCTATGTGTTATACGGTTGACCAAGATGCAACCAAATATCATAACAACTCCAACAACAAAGGATATGATCCAAGGTAAGTATAACAACTAAATGTTGCATAACTGAATTTTGTTATATTATCATAACATAATAGGCCCAAATACTCCAGGCCCACTACAATACCTATAAATACAGGCTCAGTCACCTCAAATAAAGTACTTCTAGAGTTGCTAGAGCCCTTATGTTTCATTCTCAACTTCCAAAACATTATTGGTCATATGTTGTTAAACATTCCATTTATTTAATAAACTACATTCCTTCCCTCATTATTGACAATAAAAGTCCTTTTGAATCATTATATGAACACAATCCAAACTTTTCCAACTTAAAAGTTTGTTGTCTTAGATACGCTTCCACAAATTTTCCTCGTCAAAAGTTTGATGTTCGTGTAAAACGTGGTGTTTTCTTAGAATACCAAACAGGAACAAAAGGATATCTTATCTTAATTTAAAAAATAATGATATTTTTGTCTCTCAATACGTCTTATTCAATGAAAGTATCATTCCTTTTACAAAAATTAATTGTCCTCACTAGTCCATCAATCCACAATCTGTTACTTCTTCCCTTTCTCAACCCATTTTTTTGACCACACTTATTTTGATTCTATCAACCAAAATTCTCAACCCAACAATACCTAACCCATTCCCCTTTCTCCCACTTCTCCTAGAGATTATCCATCCTCAATTCCCTTATCTTTTTCCTCTTCCCAATCATCTCACTCCCCTGTTCAAATTAATTTCCGGTCCTCCCCACCAATTTCACCGCTTCATCGCTCTAATCGTCCGCATACTCACCCTTCTTACCTTGCTAATTATGAGTGTTATTCCTGTCCTAGTGATAATATCCTTGCTTCGACATCTTCCCACCAATCTTCTTCAAAGGTATCTTATCCTATTTGTGACTCTCTTGACTCTTCTCGTTTTTCATCTTCTTATTCTCATTTTATTATGAGTCTGTCCTCTGAGCACGAGCCCACCACTTATCTTGAGGCTGTTACCAAACCATGTTGGCAAGAGGCAATGAATGCTGAGATAAATGCCTTAGTTTCCAACCACACTTGGGATATTGTTCCAACTCCACCCAATGTCAGACCCATTGGTTGCAAATGGGTTTACAAAATCAAGTGTGGCCCTTATGGTAACATTGAATGGTACAAGGCACGATTAGTAGCCAAAGGCTACTCCCAAGTTGAAGGAATTGATTATCTAAAAATTTTCTCTCCTGTTATTAAGATGACCACCATCCGCGTTGTTCTAGCTATTGTTTCCATCAACAAATGACACTTGCACCAACTTGATGTCAACAATGCTTTCCTATATGGAGATCTAAAAGAAGATGTCTACATGACCATCCTTCAAGGTCTTCATGGTTACTCATCTTCCCAATGTTGTAAGTTGAATAAATCTTTATACGACTTAAAACAAGCTAGCCGTCAATGGTTTGCCAAACTTTCTACTCTATTACTCTCATTTGGATATACGCAAGTCCATGCTGATCACAACCTATTTACAAAGGCCACAGGTTCTTCCTTCACCGCACTGCTTGTTTACGTTGATGACATCGTCCTGGCTCGCAATTCCCTTGATGAAATTGATCACCTCAAAAGTTCTTTGCGCTCTCATTTTCATATCCGAGACCTTGGCAAATTGAAGTATTTCTTGGGTCTAGAGGTTGCTCACTCTTCTACTGGTCTTTCTCTATGTCAGCATAAATATTGCTTGGACTTAATCTCATATGCTTCTCTTCTTAATTCTAAGTCGTCCTCTACATCCATCGATCCTTCATTGCGTTTTCATCATAATTCCAGTACACTTCACTAATACGTGTCCAAATATTGCATTTGCCACACAACAACTTAGTCAGTTTATGATTGCACCTACACACTCTCATTTTCCGACAGCACTACGTGTTGTTCATTATCTCAGATCATGCCCGAGAAAGGGCCTCTTTTTTAGCAGGTCATCCTCTCTCCATTTACTTGGTTTCAATAATGCTGATTGGGCTACATGTGTTCATATTCACCGCTCTACTACTGGCTATTGCTTTTTTATTGGAAGCTCTCTCATTTCTTGGAAAACAAAGAAACAATCTACTATATCTCGCTCCTCTGTCGATGTCGAATACAGAGCCCTGGAATCTACTACTTGTGAGCTTCAACGGTTAATTTATTTACTCTGTGATTTGCACATATCTTGTGGAAATTGCCCTGTCTTATATTGTGATAATCAGAGCGCTCTTCACATTGTTGCTAATCCTGTGTTTCATGAAATGACTAAACACTTGGAAATTGATTGTCATATTGTTCGGATAAACTCACTTCTGGTCTGATGAAGCTCCTTCCTGTTTCTTCTTCACATCAGCTCGCTAACATGTTCACCAAACCCTTACCTGCGAAGTTGTTTCACTCCAGTCTTTCCAAGCTTGAACTTCTTGATTTATTTGAACCTCTAGCTTGTGGGGGGCTAAAAGAAATACACAACCCCAATTAGCATTATCCTTTGTACCTTTCTGTTATAACAACTTTTTGTTAAAGCATTCTAGAAAATGTTGAGGTGTTAGTTTCTGTTTTCCTATTTTGTTTTTTTCGAGTGCTATCTTGTATATATCTCTCACCTTTTGGTAAATAAGATACGTCGATATTTTTTCACTCATCATTCTCTTTAGAGCCTTTTTGTCTTATGATTTTCTTTTACCCTTCAAATTAAGATAGTAAAAATATCAAGAACGCTTGTTGTTGTAATAATAATTTCCCTCCAAATTAAGATAGCAAAAATGTCAAGAACGTTTATAACAAAAAGATTTGTATTTATTACAGAAATTCAGGTCACCCTATTAAGGCGTGTTACCGAAAAAATGATATCCACTACGAGAATTTTTAGATTTATTTTTATATTCAATCGTGGTCTCGTATAAAAAAACTAAATAAACAAAAATAAAAAATATATATTTATATGAGGAAAATAAAAACTTAATAACAATTAACTCAACTTTTAATCCCTTAATTTTTTTCTATTTCTATAAAATAAAATTATATTATTTTAATTCTTATATTGAATGTTACACTGTTAAATGATAATGTGGAAGATAAAAATGAAATTAAAATATTATATGCAGTGCTATGACATTTGATTTCACTACCCATGATAAAAATGTAAAAGTGTATCTAGTAAAAGAAACTGTAAAAGTTTACAGTCCTATAGATTATTTTTGTTTCTTTTTGCAACCTCCACATAATATAAAACCATCTGTTTTTTTTTTTCAATTCCAACTTCTAAAGGCAACATATCATGATATCCAAAAATACCTTTTATAATAAGAAATTATTTATATATTTTTTTATAAATTCATGTTAAGCATCACTATGAACTTTAATATCTCAGCTAGGCTGACATTTCAAAGATCAACAATCATATATCATGATATAAAAGACAATTTTGTAAATTAGAGTTTCTAATTTGGGATCATACTCAAAAAATTATTTATAATTATAGGTCTTACAATTCTAACAAATAAAAATATTTTCATCATCACTTATGCTATATCACATATGAAAAAAGGTATTTGGAAAGATAAATCCTTATCTTATCTAATTAAAAGCACGTAGAAACGAATAACAAACTTATCTAAAAAGTTAATAATAACAAACTAGTACCCAAGACTTCTCTCTAATATTGAGATAATTTTGCTTTTAAATACTTTAAAAAAAAAAAAAGAAGTAGTAACACGTAAAAATTGTAGCCATTATCAATTTTATTTTACTAAAAGCATTCATTCTTGCTATCAACTTTGGGATGTCAAAGAAAAATAAAGACTTTGAGTAAAATTCTAAAACTAATAATACGAGTATTAACAATTTTCAAATTTATTTGTTAAAATATGAAAACCATCTAAAGTTTGATCATTCAAACTTGCTCCAACTAAGTCACATTTTTACCATCACCTTCAACTTGAGTTTACTCAACCTCAACATTATCTCCTTCTTCAGTTATTCATTCATCCTCAGACTTAATGTCATCAAATGGGAGAATAACAAATTTTCTAATTTGTTTATTTTTCAACTTCAAGTTATACACCACCTAAACCAATTCATTCATCTTTTTCTGGTGTAAACAATTTCTTCTTTTTGTATGAACCTATAATCAAATATGAAATTTTAGTAAATATATTGACCCTTCCTGGGCCTGCGGGGTTGTGTGAGAGACAATGGTCTCGTGAGCCAAGTAACATGGGCCTACTGACTAGCTATTTAGTGTTAAATCTAAATATGGGCCCAGTAACCTAATCAGTGGTGCAACAATAATAATTTGTTAAGATTATTAAAACTGACCTTATGTATCAAATATTATGTACAACTACCTATGTAATTGGTTAACTATTCCAACAAATAAGGTTGTTAAAATTTCAGTACTCGAACGTAGTTATTTTTTGAAAAAGTAAGATTATAAATTGTGGGATTCATAACGAAAGAGGGAAGTTCAATTTTGAACTTCAACCTTGTGTATTTAACGAATGTTTTAATACCAGTAGAGACGGCTGAGCCAACCCTTCGAGTAGCCAACTTCTGGCCGAAATCCTTAGAGGAATGCGTACGAGCTAATCTAGATTTAATAGATGAAGTCAGAGAATGTGCAAGGGTTCAAAGTAAAGCAGTAAAGTGAAGATTGGAGATGAAACATAAGAGTAAGGTTTTTCCTAACGTAAGGATCTTAATGTTCCTTACGGAAAACTTTAGCGGAAGGCGATATATTTATATGACAAGTAAAAGAGCCTTAAATGATATAATTTTCTGATTTATTATGCATTATATTTGGGAAATATGATTCGCTGAACATCCACTATAATAATTATAATTTTGGGAAGAAGCGATCAAAATTAATTCAAAAATAAATAAATTCCTCATTACATTAGATTATTATTTTTTTACAAAATATATATATATATATATATATATATATATATATATATATATATATATATATATATATATTACAATGTTATATTAAACTTGTGGATAAGATTACATATCTATATATATATTTGTACATTACAAAATTACATATAATTAACAAAAATACTTCAAATATTTATTACACATCTTTCTAATATTATTCTTCTTAATATAGCTGGTAGAAACCAATTGATCAGGGGGGTTGTAGTGTAGTGTTGGAGGCATGAAAAATATCACCACTACTAGACCATCCAAAACCAGTGGGATGTCTTCGTAAAGAGGAAAAGAAAAGACAGTGTGTGCCATTCCACAAAAGGGACTGAATTATCCACTACATTGGTACTCCATCCGTTTCGAGGAAAGTATGTAGTTATATCCGTGTAAAATGAATTTGGGAAGTTTTGGGCAGCCATCTATCTTGATCTTAAGATTTAATTTGACTCATGTTATGGCATAATTTTGAGACATTTTGGACCCAATCTCAAATTGTTATTTTGGTGAGATTGTTTTAATCACATATAACATCTTGGGCGGATGATTGGGACATAATTGTATATTTCACATTTATAAAGGTCATTGAAATGTAGGTGTTTCATTTCTGTATGATATCATCACTCTTTCGAGTGTGATTTTCTACAGTGATAAGATGCTTACATATTTCATTTTGGATCTTTTTGTTAGATATGTTGTAATATTTTGACATTTTATTGTGGTCATGTGTTGTGAGTTGTTCTAGATTAATTTTCAATATTGTGATCTAATTTATGTTGTCCAAGTGGGAGATTGTTGGATTAATTATTTTGTGGACATACATAAATTAGTAATTTCTCTATATTAACTTGTTTGCCAAAATATTATGTAATCATTATTGTTATTATTTATTTGGTTACATAAAATAATATTATTTATATTGTGTGAATATTTATTGAGTCAACTGATAATAGGTGGGTTGAGCCCATTATTAATTAATAATATATAGAAGAGTTTCTACAACTGCCCAGAGTCAGTTTTTATTCTACCCTATTAAAGAATAAAGAAGAGGCTTCTGGCCTTGGGAGCAGTTTGTACACACTCTTGTCTCTTATTTTGTGTAGAGACCATTGATCAGGAAATGACAAAATCAATAGATGATGAATTAAAGTTCTTCTTTTATTCGAAGTTCTGATTCTTCTTATCTCCATATAATTTAATATACTCATATCTATAATCAAATTAAACTAAAAACCCTAATTAGATTATTTCTTTCGACAGATTCTCATAAAAATGGTACAAGTAATATTATAAACCATTTGTTGCATAAATGTGGAAGGTTTCCCAAGGAGAAACTTGATCCTTCTCAACAAACCCTTATTTTTTTTAAAAATATGAAAAAAAAGAAGATCGAAAAGGAAATAGGACTGTTCTAACTTGTGTTTATTTTGATGTTGATGCATGTAGTCAAGCTCTAGTTAGGATGATAAGTGTGGATAAGTTTCCTTTTAAGTTTGTTGAGGGAGAGGGATTCCGTTATTTTATGAGTATTTTACAATCTAAATTCCGAATTTTGGGAAGGATTTCGATTGTCAGGGATTGTTGGAGTATTTAGCTTAATATAAGTTGAAAGATATGTTTAGTCATTCAAATCAAGGTGTAAGTTTCACGAAACTGATTGTTGGACTTTAGAGAAAAATATAAGCTATATTTGTCTTACTACACATTTCTACTCATTATATTTTATATATTTTTAGAACTTGATCCAATCCCATGCCTATATGCAGAATTGTTTTCTTTTTGTTTTCAATCCTATTTTTATTCCTCTCTTACCATGTAATTAAGTATACAAGTTAACTAACTATTCAGTTTACATCGTTCCTCCTTTTTATAATTCCTGTTTACATGCTACGTAGCATAGTGACTTTTGTCTAACTTGTTCACCATCCGTGTATTATCTTAGAAAATGTTAAACTAGCCAATTTTTCTGATAATTTGATTGTCAAATGAATGTTTTATCAAGTCGTTTCAATTGTTTTTGTCTATGCACTGCCGCTCTGAAAGATTATCTCGCATGCTAGACTCTTCTTTTAGCTCAGAAATTATCAAAATAATTGATTATTATTCTAAAATTACGCTGAACATAACATGCTGTAAGATGGATTTTAAAACAATGCAATTTGGTGTTAATTTAATATTTTGTGCAGGACCTAACTCTTCAAGAAGTCGAGACCATTGCTTTATCCATTTTGAAGCAAGTTATGGAAGAGAAGGTATGTTGTTACCCTGCCACCTTTTTATGGGAATTGATTGGACGTCCCACCACCGAATGGGATGGAAAATAATTTATAATCCCTAATTTTGTACTTTCATATAGGTCACTCCCAGCAACGTTGACATTGCCAGGGTGTCTCCAACATATCATCTTTATAACCCTATGAGGTGGAAGCTGTGATAAGTCGTCTATGATTTTCTTTTCGTGATTTTTCCTAATTTTTGAGTATTATGCGGGAACTTTTTTTCGTGGATGCTTTGTGGCCAAGTTGTACTCTGGATCGCTGGACGAGATTATGTGTCTTATTTGCTGCATTCAGGATGAAATTGAGGACTAGGGTAAGGATTACAACTTTCAATGATCCCGGTTTGGGAGACGAAGGAAAAATGAATTACAAAATATGCCCTTAAAAGAATTAAGATTTATTTTTAGCCGTTTCCTAATCATTGCTGTAGAAGAAAATTGCCCAACTTGATCAAATATATCATTTTAAATACAATTTGATGTTACATAATTTAAAAATTTAATAAATCGGATAGAGTGTTGTCTGATTATCATTTTCAATTCAAAGCAAAATGATAATTAGATGAAATTTATCTAGTTGTCAAACTTATTAATCTAGATCAAAGTTATTGTTTATCAATGACAGACACCCAATTAATAAATTAACTACTCTAATTAATAATATGATTCATAAATTACTAATAAATATCAATAATTTTTTACTTGTTCTAAAAGATTGAAGATAATACTAATTTTTCTAATTTTAATATAAGAATACCGTAAGTTTATATTCACTATGGAGGTGCAGAAAGAAGATATGGGGTGGAGTAAGAATTCGTCCGGCTCTTATTAATTAAAATCCAGTTTAGTTGTTCTAGAACAGTCGGCCCGGCCCAACTCTCCATGGACCCAGTGGGCCCATTTTGGGATTTCATGATTTCATATCCCGCCGCCTCCAAAGTCAAAACGGTGTGACAAATAAAAATTCCCTCGCTTTTATTTATTTTTCAAATAAATAATAAACAACTAGTTTCCATATCAAGTCTTCCTCCACAAGTTTGTTTATCACTCTGCTTCTGGTTTCTTCCGTTTCCGCTTCACATGATGGAAACTAGTTACGCATCGCGAGTGTTTCGCGGTGTTCGTTTCGTTCTCCGTGGCTTCAACCCCGCCGCCGAAAGCCAGGTTTCTCTTTATCCTTCTCTCTTCTGTTTCCTGAGAGGGTTTCTCTTCTGCCGTTTATTTGTCCCTTGAATTGCTGCTTGTGATTTTGTAGGTCCGGTTTAAGCTTGAGGATGGCGGTGGAGTTGACGCAGGGCAGTACGGTGGGAGTTGCACGCATCTCATTGTCGATAAGATTGCTTATGTGAGTTCAGTGCCATTCGCTTTTCTTTAACCCTATTATTGTCCTTCATTTCTAAGAGAGGGAGAATTATGTGTTGAGTGTGTAGGACGATCCTCTGTGTGTTGCTGCTAGAAATGATGGGAAGGCGCTCGTCACTGCACTGTGGGTTGATCACAGTGCTGATATTGGAATGCCCGTTGATGCTTCTTCGGTTAGTTTCTTCGTCCATTCCCTTAATTGGAGTGCCTTTCTTTCTCGTGAAATGTTGAGTTGAGTCCGCTTGGAGCAACTTATTTGGACTTTTCTTATGGTTTAGGCACTTACAGATTATGAAACTACCTAATGCTATGTCAATAAGGTGTTTTCGACTTCTTTCAGTGAGTCCTCTAGGTAGTATAAGATAATAACTTACAGTTTCTATGAAAATAATTCAGTCAATTATTTTTTTAAGTTTTGAAACAACTTATGTATAAATCCTTATACTATAAACATTTAAAAAGTAAGTACTTGATTCAGGTGTTTGCTTTCTCTTCGTGCTGTGTAGTAAACTCAACTCGGGGGAAAGGCTTGGTTAGTTCCACATTATAAAAAATTAAAAAAGATTAGAAATTCCGACGAATTAGTTAATCGGTTTTGTTTTCACTCTGTCCAGAAATCTTGTAACTTCCGAGTATGAGGGCCACTGGGTGTAGTTAGGAATTTAAATTCGAGTCTTAGTTATATATTGATTAGAAATGAAAAAGTTGAATATTATATAAAAAAAGTCTACAAAGTCTTGAGTTTAGGTTGGAGGTATTGTGAATCTTTTATGTGGGTCTGACTATCTAATTGTTGTTGGATCTCTCTAGGAAATTCTTTCAAAACTCGTTTTATTCTTGTTCTCCTTTGTAGGATGAATTTGTAGTAATTTTACCCTTCAACTGAACAAATTGAGTTTTTAATTTGGCAGGTTATGTATAGACCTCCTAAAGACTTAGATGGAATACCGGGTGCAAAAGGTTTGATAATGTGCTTGACTGGTTATCTACGCCAGGATCGGGATGATATTATGGTGGGTATCTGTTATACTTTATCGTGTGATTTATTCCAGGAGTTTGTGCGCTTTGTTTTGTGAATTTACCTGAATTCACCTTATTTCCCTTTTAGACAATGGTTGGCCTGATGGGTGCACAGTTTTCCAAACCATTGGTGGCAAACAAGGTTACTCACCTCATATGCTATAAATTTGAAGGTTTGTCTTGTTTTCTTAAATCCTGGCATTCACTTTTAATAGCGTGTGTATGCTATTTTGTTCTTATAATTGCTTTATATTACAGATTATTAATGCTTGTGATTATTCCATGTCGTTTGTTAATTCCGTTTTAAAATTTGACTTTCAATATAGGAGAGAAGTATGTGCTTGCAAAGAGATTGGGCACAATAAAGCTAGTTAATCATCGTTGGTTGGAAGATTGGTATGTATGTCTATTCTGCTAACTTTACATGGATGTGAATGAATCTCATCTATTTGACCCTTTTCATTTGACTTGTCGGAATTATATAATAAATTATAAGTTTTCTTCAAATAAAGTTCTGTATATTTTTTTCAGCTTGAAGGAATGGGTGCTTCTTCCTGAAGACAAATATAACAAGAGGTTAGGCGTTGTATCAGTACTCTTCCTTCTATGCTCACATATTTATCACACTGTTCTATATTTGGAGATTGTCTACATATATTGTTTCATGTTATTCGATGACCTTGATAATGATTGAGGAAAATAATCTCATTGCTCAAGAAAAAGATAGCTTAACTGTACTTGAGTAGAATACAAGATGCCATTTGCTTTACTCAACATCTTAATGCCAATAAGAATAATGCACCATGTGCTCATTAGTTCTCTCATTGTTCGGCATTCCTAGATGATTTATGTTTTACACTCGTGCACATGCCATGTTCATGTAGTGTCACATAGTAGGGGGAATTTATAAAGTTGCACTTTAAACTAACTGTCATCGAGTCATGTGGATGAATTACTGAAATAGTCATGCAATATAAAAATTGAAAACGCAGCTTACTGTAAGGGGCATTTCAGCTTATAGTTGAAGATTTGTGATTAAATCACTTTTTCTTCCTAGGATGACTTTATTTTCCCAAATCTTTTAAAATATCTTATCTTTTCAACTAATTACTGAAGCTTTGTTCCTTTTCTATAGTGGTTTTGAACTAGAGATGGAGGAAGAGGCTAAGGATTCTGAGGAAGAGGGTGAAGATCCTAAGCTGGGACAATCAGGGAGGAGAAATATAAAACAAAGCCCCGTTAGTTCGAAATTTGGCCAAGCTGCAACTCATGGATTGTTGAAATCAGAAATAGAGGCATCGAAGAACATACCAGATTCTACTGGTTCACGGGTTTTGCCAAATGTCAATAATGGTAAAGATTCTTTAACCGTTCCAGGAAACAAGAGAAAATCTGATCAAGATTTTAGCTTTCATAATGTTGATGACTCAAAGATAAGTTATCAGACTCCTGATATTTCTAGATTACCTGACAAATATACAGGGACGACTGAGTCTAAGAATGCTGAAATTCCAGAGGCACTTGGCTGCCAGGGCCCTGGCAATACGGCAAATACAAAATCATCTGTTAAGCAGTCCGGTATGCATGATAACACTACGGAGTCTAAGAAGTTGATAAGTGACTTGACATCAACTTCTGCAAGTGAAGCTGGAGTTGCACATTCAAATGAAAAGATTAGAACTACTAGTTATTCTAGGAAGAACCAAAGGGAATTTTCTGTCTCAAGGATCTTAGATGGAAGCTCAGGCAGAGAAGGCGACAAATGTGAAAACAGTAACGTTCACGAAGCATTTGAGTTTATTGAATCTACCAGTGTTGAAATTTCTGAGAGAGGAAATGATTTTACTAAAGCGGATGAGCCAAGTAATTTATTGCCTCAAAAGAGGATAAATGAATCTTCTTCTACGAAATTAAAATCAAGAAAGGTGTCTTCTGATGCAAAAATCTCCATCCAATCGGCAAATGGTAAATCTGAATCCAAAGCGGATAACTATTGTTCGAAAGGCAAGGATGGTATGAATAACTCAAACACTTGCTTAGTTTCAAAACCTGCTGGTTCTAACTCCAACTCACTGGCATTTAATGAGCATTTCTCAAGAAATGCAAGCCCAGAATCTGCTCAGTGTAATAGTGTCTATCAAAATTGTCCACAAACGGCTGTTCATAGCTTAAGTGAGTCTAAAACTAATGGCAAGCCTGATATCACAAGTTCTGGAATGCGACAAGTTGGTAGTAATGAAGCAGGGCAACATATCAGTAAAAGTCTTGATTGTTCATCAATGGGAAACAAAAACTCAAATAATGTGGAATCCGCTGGTTGTACTAACTTGGATTTAAGCAACGAAGAATGTAATAAACTGGTTAGAAAATCACCCAGAAAGAAGTCAGTTGCCAAGAGAATTTCAGGTTCTAAACCTACAGTAGGTGCCACTGCTAGACATAAAAGATCACTTTCCCTGAATAAAACTATCATGCAAAGTGAAGGTGTAACTTTTTCCAGCGGAAGCAAAGAGATTTGTGATGCCAAGATGCATCAGGGATGTCCCCAAATCGGGGATATCAACAACACTCTGGAGCAAGAAGCAGTTAGTAAAAATACAGACGATGCTTCTGACAGAGCTGAGTTCTTGACTGGTGAAACCGAGGCTCCGGATGATAAATGTGAATTTGAGTTTGGAATGACAGTAAATGAAGAATCAGTTCATCCTTCGGAAAATCCAAATAGAGCAACAGAAGAGAAGTCAGAACCAATTTGCCCTGCAACAAAATATGAAGGGACAAAGAAAGGCACAAATAAAACAGAAATACCGAAAACGTCTTCATTTGTAATAAAGAATCAAGCAAGAAAACGTGCTGCTGGTAAAGCCCATGCCACTGTTAGTAAATACGCAGACGATGCTGGTGACAGAACTGAGGCTTTGGATGATGAAACCGAAGCTCCAAATGACAAACATGAAAATGAGTTAGGAATGGCAACAGAAGGGAAGTCAGAAGCAATTTGCCCAGCAACAAAATGTGAAGAGGCAAAGAAAGGCACAAATAAAACAGAAATACAGAAAACGTCTTCATTGGTAGTAAAGAATCAGGCAAGAAAACGTGCTGCTGGTAAAGCCAATGCTACAGTTTGTAAATACGCAGATGATGCTGGTGACAGAACTGAGACTTTGAATGATGAAACCGAAGCTCCCGATGACAAACTTGAAATTGAGTTAGGAATGGCACCTGAAGTAGAATTGATTCATCCTTCAAAAAAACCAGATACATCAACAGAAGAGAAGTCTGAAGCAATTTGCCCCGCGCCAAAATGTGATGAGGTAATGCCTCCTAAAAGAGTCACAAATAAAACTGAAAAACAGAAGCCATCTTCACTGCCAGTAAAGCATCAAGCAAGGAAACGTCCTGCTGGTAAAGCCAAGGCCACAGTTGCCAAGGATTTGGCGAAATCTAAAGTGGCGGTATCTAGGGAGAAGGTTCCTAATGAAACGGGCCATGAGGCAGAGATAGAAACCGTGGAAGAAAGGCCCTTTCCTGCTGATAGACGTGACAACTCAGCCTTAGCAAGAAATAAGTCAGAGAATTTAGCCGAAGAAGAGAAGGAGAATAGACCAATTGATGAAGTGCAGGATCCTGTGAAGAGCAGAAGCGATGGCAATCCAACTAATATATCTAATGCAAGGCCAACAAAGATCAAGTCTGCTAAAGTGGGGCTCAATCCATCTATTTCAGAATCTAACACGAGAGTTAAAACTGAAGCGGCATGTTTTATTTTAAGCGGGCACCGCCTACAGAGAAAAGAGTTTCAGCAAGTAATCAAGCGGTTAAAAGGAAGGGTTTGCCGGGATTCTCACCAGTGGTCATATCAGGCGACACACTTCATAGCTCCAGACCCCATACGCAGGACTGAGAAATTTTTTGCCGCGGCTGCATCAGGAAGGTAAGGAATATCAGACAAACTAAAATAAAGTTCGTATAGAATGCCCCTGCTTATACACGGTGGGTTCAAACCAAAGCAAGTCGGCAAGGAAAATTTTTGTTGTAGTAGCTTCCCTTGTAGGATAGATTTTAGAATGAAGGTCGTGTTACTATTCAATCTCCTCCTATAGAATCATTGAAAAATAAGCATCATTGATGTATTTCCCTTTCCTTTCGTATTCTCGGTATAAAAATGTAGTTTGGCTTTCTTTGATTATGCATATAGTTTATAAACAAATATTCAATCTTTGGTGGAATGCAGGTGGATTTTGAAAACTGATTACTTAACTGCCAGTAGTCAGGAAGGAAAATTCTTGGCGGAGGAGCCTTATGAGTGGCACAAGAATGGTCTCAGTGAGGATGGCGCAATCAATATGGAGGCTCCAAGAAAGTGGAGGCTAGTGAAAGAAAAAACCGGTCATGGCGCCTTCTATGGAATGCGTATTGTTGTATACGGCGATTGCATTGCTCCGCCTTTGGTATGTTTTGTTTTGATCTTTTTTCTTTTAATGTTCTTTTACTCCCTGGCTTTCATCTGAATTGGCATAGACTTTAGGCATGGTCTCTGTTTTGATGCAGTTTTTGTTTGTATAGTTATTACTGAAAATATAAATGAGTCTCCAACAATTTCAATTGCGCTTTATTGATGACTTATATTTCCGGTCCAACACAATTGCTTTACAGGATACTCTGAAACGTGTCATCAAAGCTGGCGATGGAACAATATTAGCTACTTCTCCTCCTTATACACGCTTCCTTGGTACGGGAATCGATTATGCTGTAGTTAGCCCTGGCATGCCACGTGTTGATATGTGGGTCCAAGAGTTCTTAAAACATGAGATACCTTGTGTTGTAGCGGACTATTTGGTTGAGTATGTTTGCAAGCCTGGGTTCTCCCTCGAGAGGCATGTATTATACGGCACTCATGCTTGGGCAGAGAAATCGTTTGATAAACTTAACAGCAGGGCAGAAGAGATTGTTGCTCCTGAGGATTCCAGTGATGATGACGATGATGATGATGTAACTTGCCAAGTGTGTGGATCCCGCAACAGAGGAGATGTAATGCTGATTTGTGGTGATGAAAGTGGTTCTGTTGGGTGTGGAGAGGGTACCCACATCGATTGCTGCGATCCTCCACTAACAGAGGTCCCTGAGGACGATTGGTTTTGTTCAAAATGTAGTACCACCCCTAACAATCCCGCTAAAAGGAAAAAGAGTGTTTTATCATAATCTAAGACCAAGGGATGTGATTGTTTAGGAAACTTGTATTATGTCAACGTTTGATCTTTCTAGTCTTTAGTTGTCATCTGCACAATAGTAATAATGGTGTACAATCCTTTGTAATTAACAAAATTAAGCTTATTTCAAACACCTTTGGGTAACACTATTTATTAACTCGGGTTTGAATAGCAATAGGTTTCTAACAAGTCAGTGTTATATTTTTTAATTAATTTTAGCTACTATGAAACACCTATTATGGACAAAATATTGAGTTTGTATATACAAAAAAAATAATTTTTCTTTTTAAGTAATTTTATTAGTAAATTGTTAAAACAATAAATGTTGAGTTTCCATATTTTCAATTTATTTTTATTATAACAAATAATTTTATTAAAAGGTATACAAACTTTTACATTAATTATTATAAAACTTAAGCGTATGACAAGTCTATTGGTAAGATTGAGAAAAGTGAAAAGTGAGTTGATTGTTTGTTTCCAGTTTTCAAGTATTTGGTAAAGTTATTTGTTAAAATAGGTAACAAATACAAAAGGCTCAATTATTTTATTGTTGGATTATTTATTTATTTATTTATTATTTTCATTATTAAAAGGCTTCATCAAGCTTTTTAATTTTTTTAAAAGTTTAAGTTCCTCACTTTTAAAAAGACAACAATGTGACATTTTGTAAACTTAATCATGTTTTTTAATTTAATAAAATATAGCAATGTGATCTTCTGTACGTTAAAATTGACGTTGTTGAATTAATGTTGTTAGTTTTATAAATTGTTAGTATACATTGTTACAAACTATATTGTATATAAATTAAAATTGTTTATATTTATATAACTGTTTTATTATTAATTTAGAGAAAAATGTTCTCATTGTGATTTTAGAAATTAAAGAACTTGAATGAAATTTGTTAATAATTGATCAAATTAAAATAAATAAATAAATGTGGGATTAAATAAATATAAATTATATAAATAAACGTGCCTTTATCACTTATTTTAATGAAATTTAATTTTTGTACTTTTAAGTATACATCTCACTTTCATTGTATTAATTAATATGATGATCAAGATATATTGAAGAGTGTAATACTAAAACATTATAACAATATTAGATTTAAAATACACAATATTTAAAAAATGAAATAAATAAATTCATCATCTATTGATGTTAATGTCTTGAAGTATAACCTCAAAATAGTAAAATAAACATTGTAACTAATAGAATAGTTAAAATAAAATATTAAATATAAAATATCCAAATAATAAAAAAACAAACTCATTATTTATCATTGCCAGTTTAATAACAGAGAAAAGTAAAAAAACTTTTTTATGTTAAAAAAAAAACAGAAAACTAATTGATGAAGAGAAAAAATAATAATAAATCTTGTATTGAGTAAAACAGAGCCAAACAACTTGATAAATATTTCAAAAGCAAAAGAGAATGAATATAAAAACATTCAAAAGCAAAATGGGAATAAATATAAAAACACTAGAAGATGGAAACTGATATTTTAAAAAATTTCAAATAACACTTCAAACGTACACATCACTAAAAAGTTATTTACTAAACATTAAATAAAATATTTTTTAAGTCATTAAAAAAGGTAAAAAGTGGCTCAAATGATGTATGAAATGTAGTTTAAAAATATATTTTGAAAATAAACTTTAAATATGAATAAAATATTTTTTTAAGTCATTAAAAAAGGTAAAAAGTGGCTCAAATGATGTATGAAATGTAGTTTAAAAATATATTTTGGAAATAAACTTTAAATATGAATAAGGTTTGATTAATTTTTATCTTGAATGACAATTTTGTTTTGGTCACATTAATTTAGATTATTATTGTACTTAGGCATTAATTTTGCATTAATTGAATGTCAAATATTATGAACCATTTATTAATTTATACCACATGTCATTTACTCTTTTTATTATACTATTATGAACAATATTTTTAAAAAATTGGATTGATACTTGAATCAGTGAAAACACAAGTTTATGGTTTCTTGGTTCAATAAGGATAAAAACCACACAGTATTTAAATTTGATATTAGTTAATATTATGTAATAATTTAAGTAATAAAATAATATAAGCTGTAAATTAATATATATATATATATATATATATATATATATATATATATATATATATATATATATATATATATATATATATGACTTAGCTTGTGCATGAATACTTCAAGCATGTGCTTATATCTATCTTGAAAATATTTTAATTTAAATGAAAAATATTAAATATTTGAATTTAAAAAATACAATTTCATCCGGATTGGTTAACTCTTTGTTTTATTCAATTTCATTATTTTTTGCATTAATTAAAGCAATTCTTAAATTTTTCTTGTATAGCATCATATTCCAAATGGAAGGAGTATTTTGGTCAAAGACAAAATTCTAAAAAGGTATGTGGTCTAATAGTCATTTGAAGGTGCTAATAGTAATGACTATTGAATAAACATGCAAATGTATTGGGCTTTTTTTAACTTTTCAACCAAAAATGCTTGGAAAAACTTTCTGCACCCCATCACTTCGAACCTGCACCCTATCACTTTCAAAAATTCTAAAAATATGTTTGAAAAAATAAGTTCTGGAAAATATTTTTTAAAAATATATTCCGGAAATTTTGCTGGAAAATATTTTTCAAAATATATACTGTTCTTCGAATTTGAAATACAGTTTTGGAACACCCCTTTCAGTAAATGAGTTTTCGTTGAAATTAAGTTACTGAATAGGGTGTCCTGAAACTGTTTTTCGTCCAGAATACCTCATTCCAAAACTAAATTTCTACGAAAAATCCTTCACTTCCAAATTGCAAACACGAATGAAATCGGCAAAATACACCACAAATCATTTAATACATCATACATACCTTAAATACTTATCAAATACATTGTTATTGGTGGATGACGAAACCAAAATGACACACGTAACGGCAAAACAGAATGAATGGAGATGCTTGGAAGTGACGGTGAGAAAGAAACACTCTAAAACGAGGGGAGGTGAGTGAAAAAGGTATTAAGAAGAATTAGGGTTCACGGGTAAGATAGTTCCATCTTCACACTGTTATTTTAAGGATATTTTCGAGAACTCTTAAATTTTTGGGGCGCCGGAAAAAAGGCTTGGTTGGAGGTGCAAGAAGATGCAGTCTTTGCCAAAATGCATTTGTTGACAAAGCCCATCTTTTTTCCATACAAATTTTAAAAGGCCTTTTTCCTGTGAACAATTCTAAGAGGTTTTTTCTGCTTACTTTTCCTTTCCCTCGGAGTGATCACTAATTTCATGCTTATGGTACAAAAATTTCACTACTACAAATTGTGTGACTGATGACCGAAAATGATGACAGTTTCTTCGAGACTGTAGTCTAAATTTAACAGGTGTTTTTTTTTTTAAATATATATATATATATATATATATATATATATATATATATATATATATATATATATATTTTGATCTGTTAATATGATAGTTAAATGAGAATTGTTGTCATTTAATTCATTTTAAATCTTTCTAAGTTTTTCTTTTTTTTCGTTGTTCTTTCACTTGTGTTCACGTTGGGCTGTCATTGTAGTCATTCTCATCTCTTGTTGACGTGGTCAATAGTTCTCACCTACTGGTAACTACTCCTCAACCATTATTATTATTATTTTTTGTTTTCAAAAAATTATATTAACAGGTGAATTGTTTTCAAATTATTTTTGTTTATACGTGAATTTTTGTAATATTAAATCATTTGAACCATTAGTATTAGGTTTGGAATATTCGACCCCGATAAAGTAAATTACTTTAAATTTGAGATAGTTTATATTTTGGACGTTATGTCGCTAAATTTTAGTCAAAACAATACTTATTTAGTATAATTTATTTTTAATTAATTTATTGAATGCAAAAATTTAATTTGTTTAGTGTGATATTGAAATTTCATTGTTAAATAAAGGTTAGGATTTAATAGAGGTTATGATTCAATATAAATATTATGTACTATTTTCGATTCAAGACATTTTTTTTAATTTTTGAATCTTTCGATAATAATAAATACGAGGAGATAATTATAATAATAAATATATTGAATCTTGAATTATTTTATTACACAGTTTAAAAAGATGAATCACTTTATGCATACATATATATATATATATATATATATATATATATATATATATATATATATATATATATATTGATTTATATTTCCTATATTTCAGTACAAACAAGCACAATAATTTTTAACCTTAGAAATATATAATAACAGTGCAAACCTACATTTAATATAATTTTTTCTTAACAAAGTGTCTAAAAGTGATGGTTTAGGAACCCTCCTCGAAACCTTCTTTAAACCGTCATTAGAAAAAAAAAACTGCTGAACTGTGTCGTAATCTTTCTTACAAAGATAAGAACTTTTCTACGTTGGACTCTAACGTTCCTTGAGGCAAATGTCATGTGTACGAGGAATACCTAACACGATCCATTCTATCTGCCTTTAATGCCAATAATTGCGTCTTAATCAAACTTAAATGCATGTCTCCTGCTCTATCTGTCCTTAATCATGGAACATAAACATACATTAGTAGCCACTATCCTACTAAATAGGTTGTAACTTGAGCCATGGCTATGTTACTTTTGAATAGTAACATCTCACAATTGATAGGTCCCTTCACATATAGCTACATGAAAACAACAGACCATACTTTTTTTTCCTTTCTAACTGGTAATGAAATTCGATTCCCCATGTCTCGCAAAAAACAACACTGGTCGTCCTTTTACCTTTTAACAGTATTATTCTGTACCCCTTTTCATTAATTTATTTTTTACACATTTTATTGTGAAATATGATGGTAACCTTCATCATTAATAAAAATAGTATGATTTGAATTAAAAAATGTGGTAAGAATATATGGGATATTTCCTCCAACACATTAGAAAAGAGGGTATATTATCCATGCTTATCTGGAGAGAAAAGAAGGCACATGATAGGAGCACATGGTGGCTCTGCCACCACTTAACCTCTTTTCAATGTTCCCTTCATTCAAACATCACGTCTTCAAAAATTCCCAAATTCAAACCTCTTCTGTTTGTGCCTTTCTCCCATAATCCTGCATAATCAAATTTATTCTTTTAAATAGGTGTATTATACGTTTCGGAATTTCTATAACTTTCAAAATTTTAAAGGCTCATGTTAACTGTATTATCTAAACAATTAAGCTCTTCATACGGTTTTTATAAGTGAGTTAGGCTAAAATTTATTTTATGCAACAAACGTAAAATTCATTTAGTAACAAAAAGTAGATTAAAAAAATCACGTAGAATTTTAGAAGTCTTTGGGGGAACAAAACCCCACCCTATAATACCCTTACTTTTTCGTTTTATTTTCTTTTATTATCCAAACAGTTTCAATTTAATCTAAAGCAATTTAGATTAAACCTATCTTTTCTTTTTATTTTGAGAAAGGAAATTTAATGAATAAATGGTTTTAATATCTTTTCCATAACACTTACTTTTTATGGATCACGAAATGTATATACATATATTAAAAAATGAGGTAGAAGAATAAATTCTAAATTAAACCAAAACTTAGGGAATTAAAAATACATAAAAATAATAGAAAGATGTAATTCTTTACAGGTAAATATTGCATATATTGTCAGTGTAAAGAGAATTTACACTATCACCATATAGACATGTTGAATTTTACAATAATTTTATTAAAAAAATTATATCTATTATGACTTTTTTTTGTTAAATGTGAGTATTTTATTTTCTACATTTTACGGTGTATAAATATTAAACTCTACTTATAAAGTATGGGTCATATATTAACTTTATATACATATAAAATTAATTTAAATTAAATTTGTTTTAAAGTTGAATTTCATTCTCCTATAAATATTTATGGAAAAAAATTTCAAATATTAGTACTCCTCAAGTTTCATTAAATTAATTTCACATACTATATAAAAGAAAGACTAAAAAAATTATATAGGTTATATTTGAAGACATTGAAATGATGAACTCAGACATGGTTAGCTAGTAGGACTATATAATATTTAAAGGAAAAGAAAAAGAAAAGACTACACAATGTCTTATGTAGATGCCTTCTGACCAGAGAATAATGGTATATAACAATTAAAGAAATGGTACCCTCGTGAGATGCACCTTTTCTTTCGCCACAAGTGTTATATGCTTTCAAGGCCAATATTAAACTATAATTCAAATAAAATATACTGCAGTCAGAGAAGTAGTTCATCACTACCTACTAAAGCTTAACCAATATTTAATCCATATTTTTGCAGAAATAGTAGTATTTTATTGCATGTACTGTGAATGATAGAGACATGCAAAAGAGTTTTTTTTTTTTTTTTCCTTTTCCACC
>Ga0209700_101985_pt1 | contig 42356 bp, 28 predicted proteins | sample SiratroredBW_FD_187528 | JGI IMG/M metagenome (GOLD analysis project Ga0209700, IMG submission 187528) | Root nodule microbial communities of legume samples collected from California, USA - Siratro red BW (SPAdes) (version 2) | ecosystem: Host-associated > Plants > Roots > Nodule | place: USA... | reverse complement strand
GCCATGAAGGTATGGTGGAGTTTGGGGCATTATGGAAGTATATGGTGGGGTTGGCTTGCATGGTGGGAGGTAGAGGAGGTGCTTCTTCTGCATAGAGGTGCTGGTTGGGGCGTTTAGTGGAGGTGCAGGTTGGTGTTGCGTGTTGAGGAGGTGTTGCATAGTGTCATGGTGGGACGCGCTGTCAAGGTGCAGATTGGGACATTCAGTGGAGGTGCACGTTGGTGTGACGTGTTGTGGAGGCGCATGGGAGGTGCAGGTGATGATGACAGCGACCTTTTCCCGCTGATTGTGGCGAAGGGGGCTGCACCTGAGCGCATATTACTTCTCCTGGAAGGGGCAAATGAGGTGGACAGCTTCTTGGCGAATGACTATGATGAAAGTTTGTGGTGCGAGGTGCATGTTTTGGGTTTATATTGGAGTGGGTGTGAGAAACTGGAGTGGTGAGTGTGGGGAAGGGTTTTTATGACTGAGAGGGAGTTCATTGTATGTGGCAATATAGGGTGAGAGAGTGAGTGATTCTATTGGGTAGTGTGATTTGGAAGATGAAAAGTGTAGTGGGAGTGAGGTTGGAATATGAAAAAGAAATGAAAGTCTCCTTTTACTTATTTACCTTTTTGCATGGTAAGTTATGAGCAGACGTGAATCATGCTCAGGTTAAGAGAGAGAAGTTACGGGAGAGGCTATGATGCCGAGAGGTCATGGGGAGTGAAGTTAAGGGAAGTTCATTGTGTGTGGGGAGTTGTGATAGGTTGTGGGGAGTTGAGGATGAGAGAAAAGTGGTATTGTGGAGATTTCAGTTACCCAAGGAAAATGGAATTCTGGAAAGTTGAGAGTAACTAATAAAGACTCATTCTTAAACACCTCCTTTTAATATTATTTTGTATTCTTTTTATTTTTTTATGTTTTATTATTTCTTTTTTTGTTTTTTATTTTATAATTTTTTTAATTATTTATTTTAATTATTATTATTTTTTAATTCTAAATGTATATATTTTTTTGTATTTACACGGACGAAATCAGATGTGGACACTTATAAAGAACTTTGAGTTACTCAAGAAATTGTTATATTATCTAATGATGTTTTGAATAAAAATCTCAAGATTGTTGAAAAAAAATTATATGAAGAAAACAAGAATTTTCATTAAAAACTTGATAGTGTAACACACAGTTTGAGAGTTTGAAAAGGGAAATACTTTTACAAAAGAAAGTTTCAAACAGAGGCATGGAGTAGAAGAAGATATTAAGACCATAGACGACCTAATATCAAAAAGTGTTATTTGAAGGAAAGTTCTATCTAATCTGTTATAGGAAGATAGTCGTTATAGAAGAAAATCATTAGATATTCTAATAAAAAGATCAAGAAAATTCTATGATAAAATAGAGATAGAATATAAAGAAAAGTCTTCATAAAAAATTGCTCCTACACATAATGCATTGTCTATAAACCTTTTATAGGTGCATCTTCTAGTGGTATTCCTAAAAAGGGACCACCAAGATCCACCAACCAAAAAATGACCTAAGTTTATACGGCTATCCAAAAATAAAGTTATTTTCCTTGTAGTTATTTTTTATGAGCACAAGAAGACTCCAATCTTGGAATCGAAATACTGGACGATCACTTTCCATAATGGCAGAAAAGTCTATGTTCCAGGGAAATGAAAAGAGACAAAATTATATTTGAAGAAAATAGACATGGAATATCATTGGAATCGAAATACTGGACGATCACTTTCCATAATGGCAGAAAAGTCTATGTTCCAGGGAAATGAAAAGAGACAAAATTATATTTGAAGAAATTAGATAAGGATTAAACCCTTTGTTAAGAATCTCAAAGGATTCAGCATTTGATGAAGTCAAGCAATTGGACAAAGGCAAAGCAAACCATGGAAGTTGAAGATGAATACTTAGGCCTTGTATTAGTAGGTGTGGGTAAGTGTGATTGAAGGTGAAGGTAAACCTATGCAAATCTTAGAAGAAACTACTTGGCACAATTAAGACACACTTGAACTAAAGTAATAAAACTAAGCAAAAGCTTTCAAGAAAAATCATTTCTGAAAATTCAGTTTTCAACAAAAACATAAAATCGATTCCATTTTGGTGAAATCGGCTTATTCGCGCTCTGCACATAACTGAGTTAACTATTTTTCTAACAAACACTTTGGGTATTTCATGTTTTAAATACCTGCGCTTTTTAGAGCAATTGATGAATAATACAGAGGAGAGAATTACGAACAAGATTGACAAGATTTATGAGAAAAACAAAAAATTGATTGGTTATTTAGAGATTAAAGAAGTTTTCTTAGAGAATCAAAATTCTTGAAATTGTATTGTGTCATTGGTGTTCTTAGAGAACTTGCGCTGGATATCCTTCACTGAACATTAGGGGGTTTCTATAACTCAATTCTTGAATCTGTTTGATTCAAGTGTTGCATTTTTTATTTGTGTAATTGTAATCTTTGATTCAATTGGGAATTGGTAATGCTATAGGTTTAACATTGTTTTATTCTGAATATTTGGGGCTGCCGGGTGTTAGTTTTGTTATTCAGTGGTGTTTTGTGATCTTGTAGGGTGCAAGAAGTGTTCTTGATTGTAATTGTGTACAATTGAGTGTTGTTAGTGGAATGTTTCTTGCTAGGGTTGCAAGAAAGACCGGATGTATCCCTTGAGGAAGGATGAACTAGTATAATTGCTTATGTGTTCTTCTCTTACTCTTCCCTCTGTACTTAATTTTCCACTCTGCAAAATGATTCATTTTCTGCAGTGCTATACTTGATTCTATGTGCCTCTAAGCTTTTGTATTTTTTGTGTTTTTGTGATTGATTCATTGTGTTTGTATAATTGATTTCACAAAAATTTCCTGTAACTGGAAACATGTTCTGATCAAAGCCTTTTAATTTATTTCTAGTTTTACAGTTTAATAAAATTGTCATCTTAATAACCATATTTGTTGTTCTGCTTTTCACATATCTATTTCACTGCATTGTTTCATTCTGGTTTTTTAGAGATCTCTTTGTGCGCATACACAACCTTGCATTTTAGAATATCTAGATATATTCTTTGTCTCACTTACACTGTATTCATTTTGCAAATCTTTTAACTGTCTTGTTACATAATTCCATTCCTTGCTTGTATAGATTACATTCATCTTCACTTTAATATTGTGACTGCATTTGGTTTACTAGCATTAGTATAAAAGTTCTTTTCTGTAAACTTGCATAATTGTTCTTGAGTAATATATATATTGTCTTTCATTTGATCTTGAAATTGTTTTTGATTTCTCTGCATATTCGATTCTAGTTTCTTCTTAATGTAAATTGGTTACTGTTATCAAATTGTGTATTTTGCAGAACCTAGAATAGCCACTACAGTTGTTCATTGTTATGCGAGTGCACAATTTATCCTTTGATTTGCTTTAATTCTTAAGTTGAATCTCAAATTGTGCATTTTGGTTATTTGTATTGTATACAACTAATTCCTATCAATGTGCCTTGATTGTACTGTGCCTGTTTTATATCATTGTATTCTTAATTCTTTCAGAAAATAAATCAATTTATTCATGTCTGAATCAATTCATTTTATATGTTGCACCTTGTATCATTGATCTTAGAGATTCGTAAAAGCTTTCATTTGGCTAAAAACGTTTTCTTTGCTTTCTAAAAATAAAAAGTTTGTAAAGTTCAATTCACCCTCCGTCTTGAACAAAACCTAAACATATTTTCACCCTTACCTTCTATTAAAAAAGTTCTTTTAGTAGACAGTCTGACAAAGGATCAAGAACCATCTAATATACTACAACATCTACAAGATAAGTTTTCCAAGTTGATATGGTTGTTTTCAATCTAAACCAAAAGAAGTTCATCTAATTATTGTTCAATGCATTTCTAGATATTTAAGTGCACTACTAACCTTGCTCTATGTTTTAAAGGTAGAGAAAACTTTAAAATTCAGGATTTTGGTGATGTTGACTATGTTAGAGACAAAGTAGGAAGGAAAAGTTCCAATGGAGGTTGTCACTTTTTTGGAGGCAACTTAATGTCCTAGACGAGCAAGAGGCAAGGGACATACCATTACCTATAATTAAAGTTGAATACATCTCAATTATTGGTTACTACTCATAAATGTTATGGATCAAGAATTAACTAGAGGATTATAACATGTATGAGAGAAACATTCTTATATTATGTGATAATAATGTTACTATAATTTTTTCCAAAAATCCTATATTGCATTCTAGGGCTAAATACATAGAAATCAAGCATCATTTCATAAGAAAGCATGTTCAAAAGGTGTATATTTTGTAGCACAAACGATCAATTAGTTTATATATTTACAAAACCTCTTATTGAGGAAATATTTAATTGTCTACAAATTCTATTGAGCATGACCTTGATTGAAGAATTATTGATAAAAAAGTGTAATACATTAGACTATCGTGTATCATGCATTAAACAATTTAAGGGAAAACCATTGAATACATGTTTCACGCAATAGATGGTTTATCACATGCATTCAAATGTCTTAAAAGTGTTTTCTTATGAAAATGATTTTCTTGAATTATGTATTAGCCTCAACGTCTATTCATCTCCTAACCATAAAAGTTCTCGTTTCATCCTGCATATATATTGTCATCATTAACATATGTTTGTCTCACACTTCCAGTTACAAGTTAGTTACATAGATTATTGCTTCTTTTATCCTTTCATTTTCTCTCTAAGGTTTGTTTTAAAAGCATCCATGGTTGTCATACACTCCTCTGTGAAAGGCCTTTCTCCTAATAATGGTTTTCAACAAGAGAATACATTGGATAAAAGCATAAGACTTGTGAAAAATGTGATCAACAACTCTTGTCTCAAAGATCAAAATTATTGCACATATGGAAAAAGTTTTCAAATGAATTGAAAATCAATAAAACACATTAAAGAATAAAATATTCAGCAACAGAGAGAATTCCATTCACAGAAGCTTCAATGATCATCATTCAAATGACTATATAACCTTGAAGGAGAAGAAGAAAAACAACACAACGAACGAACGATCGATTATTGTAAATATGATATAAAAGAGTTTATACTTGAGTCTCATAGTTTTATCAACCTTTTGAAAACAAACATTTGTAAATTCTTCACTATATAAAGGATACCTAGTGAGTTTTGATTGTTCTCTTTGTTTAGAATAATTTCATTTCTCATTGTTGAAAGGTCTTGATTTCATGTGGAGATAAAGAGGTGTGAAAATACTTGTTTTCTAGAGAGATGTTAAAACTCATTGCCTGGAGATTTATAATACTCGTTCCTGGACAGATGTGAAAACTCATTACTTGGAGAGGTGTAAAATACTTGTTCCTAGAGATCTATCAAAACTCAGTTTTTAGTGTAAGGTCTTTGATGAGTCATTATTTTCCCTTATTTACTTGTCTTTTTGTACCTATTTTAATTAGTGATTTGTGCTTAACTGCCAATTATTTTCTCAATTTTATTGTTTGGGTTTCATTTACCAGAAATTCGTAATTTTATTTAATTCAAATTTTCTGAGCTAATTTTATTATTATTTTCAAGAAAGCTTTGGGATTTTATTGGGCTTAGAAATTAATTCTGGAATTGAAGAGGAGCTGCCACATTATCAGATTTTATTTTCAGTTTTTATTTATTGGACCAGAATTGAAAGATTTGGGTCCATTAGGTTTAGTGTTCAAGACTGACCTAGGTTTAGCTGCCTATGAAAGGAGGTAAAGCCAAAGGAGTTCGATACACTGGAGACTCTCGGCTTTGGAACTCAATTTATTTTCTCTCTGCAATTACATTCGGTTTTGTTTCAATTAAATTTCGTTATATATTTAATTTCGTTTCCTATTTAATTCTTGTTCCTTCTTCATCTCACTTTGTTTTATTCGCTTTTATGGAAGGCTAATCCATTTGGTTTATGCCCTTGATTGAGATTGCGGAAAAAGTTTGAAGTTCTATGTTTATTCATTTCGCTCCTTTACTGTTGAATTCATTTTATGCGTCCACTATTTTCATTGAACCGTTCACGCTTAGTGATTCAGTAAATACAAACTTGTGCCTCTGTTCATGCTTAGTGAAGGGAGTTGTGCGGTTTCGGGGTTGAGATGAATGTTGCGCAAGCGCATGTTTCGCATAAGGAACACTCACGTTAATTTTCGCTTAGTTAACTAACTTGGGTTGTTTCAAGGGTTGGAGCGTCATCATAAATTTTCGAAACCAATGATAACTGGATTGCATTCGAAATCAAGGGGATAATCTATTTTTAATCACTGGTTTAAGTTTCGTTAATTATTGTTTTGTTGAAATCTGTTTACCCCCCCCCCTTCCCTCGTTCAGTGTGTGTTCATTCCTTTTGCAGAGAATTAAGTCTTTGGGAGACGACCTAAGAGTCACTTCTTAGTATTACACTTTATTGAGATTATTTGACCAAATACAGCTTCGATCAATCTTAAATGGTTTTACTTAAAAAAAATTAAACATAATCCTATTTATAAAGTGAACCACCATATGTGTCAACTTCTCTCTATCTTATACTTTGCCTATATTATTTTTGAATTGTCTATATCATACTAATTATCTATATTACCATATTTGTACATATACCTATTCAATCTAATTATTCTCCCTTAATATTGAGATGATTTCCATGATAATCATGAGTACAAGTTTATTTTTCATTTCTTCATAAATGTAAAAATATAATAAAATATTATAATTAAATGAAAATCCTAAAATACTCATTGGTTATTACTTACGAGTCTATCTCAATTAACATATATGTCATAGTGTCATTGTATATTTATTCATTTGTCGGTTAAAATCACTACTAGAAAATTGCTAAATAGTGACCGAAATTAGTGACCGAAAAAATCGGTCACTATGGATGACCGAATCAGTGACCGGAAAAATTGGTCACTATCAGTGACTAAATCAATGACCGGAAAAATCGGTCACAAATTCAGTCATAGTCGATCACAGAAATCGGTCACAGATTCGATCAAAAATTCGGTCACAGATAATAATAATAATAATAATAATAATTACAATAATAGTAATAATAATAAAAATAATATTAATAATAATGTTATTATGGTACTAATTATGCTTTGCGAATGTCACTAATCTAAGTAGTTTTCATATAGTGCATATCTAACATGCATCTAGATTTCTATTAAGTAAATAATAAAAAAAATGTAAATGTAAGGACTATCTGTATGCATACATGCATTGTGTTCAGAGTATAGGCATTGTTTTCAAAGTATAAGCAAAGGCAAAATTTTCGATATTAATTTTGTAACTGCCTATTGTATTATATTGGTACCCAACCGTTTACGAACTCTCACCGCTCACATTCCCTTCATATGTAGCCGAGATATAATCTAGGCTGATAGTCTTAATAAGAAGGATAATTTCACCTTAAGCATTATTACAATGGTAATCAGCATATAAGCCTTGGGCCATAAGTGGTAATCAGCATATGAGCCTTGGGCCATAAGTGGAGGCCTAAGTGTGATCCTATAAATAAAGAGAATGCACCAAGGAAATATGTAATATTACTTTTATCCCAGACTTCTATCTTATTCCGACTTTCATTAACTTAATTTGTCACGAGTTCTTCCACCTTCATATCAAATTTGAAAAATCTATTTTATCCTCACTCTAAAATTACATTTTAAAAAGATTTGCAAACCACAAGTTTATAAAATTGCAAATCGGATGATGTCCATCCACTGACCATCCTGTTTATAAATTTTTTTAAAATGCAAACCGGACAGGATGACGTCCAATTTATAAATTATAGACCGGATTCCAACTTCCTAATTTCTTATCTGATTTGTAAGTTGTAAACCGGACAATACTTCATTTGGTTTACATTTTAAAAAAAAATTGTAAATCGGATGACTTTGTCTAGGTATGCTACACTGTACTCGTTTTATTTCAGAGAAAACATATATCTTTTTTATCATTTCAATAAAGACAATTTTGAAATTCAAAATTCTATGCAGGACCAGGACGTGCAAGAAGAATTCGTCCCAAAATCGAAGAGAGAGAACGATTGATGATCAAGAAGTTACTAAGTTTAGAGAGAAGCACCAAGTTGAAAGAGAGCACCGACCTTATCTTGTAATAACACCTATATTAACAAGTGTAAAATTATTAAAAAAAACATCTCAAATGTAGGTGAAAGATTATCATGACATGTGACTAGCAATCCTAGTTTCATATCACTCTAATAATGCACCATTTAATACTAACCCGTAAACATTCAATTTTGACTAAACAAGCAAATTAAAAACAATAAAATAAAAAATGTTACCAAATTTGAACCCCTTTTTATAATTCTACTATCAACATATTTATTCCACACAATTTTTTTCATTTATAATATATATCTGGATGTGACTTTGCTTGGTAGGTAAAGGAACTAGAAAATAAAAAAAGGGAACTAGAGTTGAATTTCCGTTATAATTAATTCGTTATGATACATTTATGAGTACCGGGCAAATTATGGCACCTTATGTTTGATCCCTTTCGTTGTATTACGTTCATTACTTGTTTGAAATCATACATTGAATTAAAAAAATAATAGCTTTGAACTTTAGAATCAAATGTCGACGACAGAATTTATTATATCAATTAAAAAATCTATATAATTAAAATGAATTATAAGATACTAGATGATTCTTTGAAATTTTCTAAGTGGAATTTTTTTTTCTCATGTCATATAACTTTTTCTGCTGCATCTATGTCACTGGTGCAGTCTCATATCTATCACAGCTGGAGGTGAATTCTGGGTTGCTGGTGTTGCATCATGGCCGTATGATGTGAACAACAGGTTAAAGGGTAAATGGTAGGGAGAATGATCGTGAACAGTTTACTAGTGAGCATTTTCTTTCTAACTTCACGAAATTTAACAAAGTAAAAATTATATCGACATGTATCAATCTCACCATTGAAATACTTATATAAGCTCCTCCACCCTCCCCCAACTTCTTTTCAATGAATATTTATTTAGTTTAGAAGACAAACAATGCTGACCATCATGGATCCTGTAACATATTAAAACACAAATTAAACGGGTCCATTTGGCTATGTATGTGGACTTCTCTTAAAAGCTCCACAGAAGGCATCTTGTGCGACAGTAATTGAGAACAAAGTTACAAACTATGTACTGGTTTGGCTGATATCAATCTGCACCCTCCAATAACTCAGAGTTGAGGTTGAGAGCTCATGCTTAATGATCTATAACTAGTTCTGAGGCATCCAAATCCTCGTATTGCTTTTGTACAAGTTTTTTTATGTCATCTATATTAGTGAGTTTGCTCTTGTGGAGCAATTGTGCAATATCATGATTAGCTTCTACTGCGCTCCCTGACGGGTAAATCTCATCCAACTCAACAGCACGAGAATAGATTTCAACCATGCATGTATAGTGTTCCAAGATAGGTGCTATACCATAATGAACAGTCATAAGACTGAAATACTTCTCAGCTAGCTCAATGTCATTCACATAAACACAAGCACTCAGAACACCCACGAAAGTGATAGCATCCGGAACCTCGTTTGCCTTCACCAATTCTTCAAAAAGGGATATGGCTTCATTCCTAAACCCGTGCACACCCAAGCTAGTGATCATTGCATTCCAAGTGGCCAAGGTTCTCACCTGCATCATATCAAACACTTCCCTTGCCTCATCCAAACTGCCGCACTTGCTATACATATCTATAAGCGCGGTACCCAAGAAAGGCCCGAGCTCAAAATTATTCTCGACAACAAAATCATGAATCCTTCTACCCAACTTGAGGCTACCCATCTCGGTACAAGCTCTGACCAAGCTAACCACAGTGTACTGATTTGGCCTCACATTATCAACCAGCATTCTTTCAAACAGATTAAATGCTTCAATGGGTCGCTCATGTTTCACATACCCATCAATCATTGCAGTCCATGACACAACATTCTTGGAAGGCATTTTCTCAAACAGTTTCCTAGCAGTGTCCAGCCTCCCACAAGCAACAAACCCAGCAATCACAGAGGTCCACGCGAACACGTTGCGCACACGCATTTTATCAAACACCTTCCATCCATCATCAACATCTTGACACTTGAAGTAGAGATTCATCACGTTGGTCTGCACATAAATGTCACTCCAAAACCCCATTTTTATGGCAAGAGCATGGGCCACTCTTCCCAAATCAAGGGCATTAGAGGCCACGCAAGCATTGATCACAAAAGGGTATGTAAACTTGTCAGGTGCAAAGCCCTGGCACAGCATGGCCTTGAACAAAAGAAGCGCCCTTTTAGGAGAACCACCAATGGTATAAGCTCTAATCATGACATTCCAGGTGAAGGTATCTGGGTCATTGAGTTGATCAAATACCAGAGTGGCATAGTTCAATTTGCCATAAGAGGAAGAGAGCTGAATCAGCTTCCTCATAAGCAATTGGTCATAGATGAGGCCAAAACGGATTATTTTGCCATGCACTTGCTTAAGCTGCTTGAAATTGCTACATTTTTGAAGAATCACATGGGCTTCCTCGGAACCAAACCTTGTTCTTGGGGTTCCCAAGCAGGGAACATTAATTTCTGGGGAACAACATGCGACCTTCATGGCATGCCCAATTCCAATTTGTTCAAGTTAACTACCCAAAGATTAATCCCAATCGGGAATATCCTGAGAACACAAAAACCAAATCCATAACCAAAGGAATCTAATGATAACGTGGCTAAATGCTCAACCGCACCAGTGTGAGATTGGTGTTCTATTTGGATAAGGTTCGTTTATCACTCACTACTACGGAAGAAAATCGCCCCTTTAGCACAATATTATGAATGGAGATAAATATTTTTGGACAAGTTTTCAACCACGACTATATATATATATATATATATATATTACTAATAAACTATCAATTTGGTGCATAAACTTTAAAGTCGGTTTAAGAAATAAATCTATACATGGATTGAGAAATTGCTAGAATATAACTTTTATTAAATTTCATATCGATTCAATAAAATTTTACATCAACTCTATCTACGAGATTATATTTTTATATATTTTTAAAAGCTCATGATTAGAATTTAAAATTTATTTCATATAGATTATATCTATTAAAATTTATGTTAAATTTAAAATTATTTTATGTCTTCTATATAAATTAAAATTGACATAATACATAATATATATATATATATATATATATATATATATATATTAAATATAACACAAAAAATTTCATCACTTTATTTCATCAATTTTTAAAAAATTATAATTTAATAGTTTAAAATTCACTTTAAAGTTATTAAAAGTGTAATATTTCGTAAATATACTAGATTAATTTGATTTATCCATGTATATACACACACGAGTGTAGGACACAAATTCAACCACCAGTGTATCTGTGTCCTCGAGACAATAATATATGTATTTTGATGTGTTAAAAATATTATGTTTTAAAATAAATATATTTGTAAAATAATAATAATAATAATTTTCAAATTTTCTTTAAATTTTAAGTATTTTCACACCTGAGAAGCTTTGCAAACAGGAGTGGAAATCAATTTATCTTAAAAGTCATGATTGGTATAAGTGAAAGTAGCAAATGTCACGACAGTGTGACAATTCTCCAATATTTGTGTTAACTCTTCCATTGAATTGGTAACAGCAGTCACTGATTTCACTTGAAAAGCTTTTTAATTTAAATTGAAATAAATTTATTTAAAATTAAAATAAAATATTTTTTAATTCGTGTATTAAACACATAAATAGATAATTAACGTGAAAGAATAAATAAAACAAAATAATAATGAAGGAGAACATTCACGTAACTTATTTGACATTAATACTATTTTTTTAATCGGTTTAAAGAGTGGCATGCGTAAGGATCCATGCATGTGCTATTGAAATACGATACATTTACTCAATTACAATCTTGGAGGATATAAAGAGAAATTACATTCTTGATAATAAAAAAAAAGTTTTTATAAATTATTATTGATATAAAGAGATATGAAATTTTTATTTATAACCGTGTTAAGATAATATTGCTAAATTAAAATATCTAAATTTTATTTCAAACATACCTACGTTTTCATCATAATTTTATCATTAAAATATATCTTTATAATTTATATATATATATATATATATATATATATATATATATATATATATATATAATATCTTAATCGAAATAATGATGAAAACGATGATTTAAAGATAAAATAATTTTAAAAAATAAAAATAAAATCGTCACCATAATTTATTATGAAAATCTATAAAAAAAATAAATGTACGTGAAACGAAGTTAAGTAAGATGAAAAGATGAGTGTGATATTTTAAAATGATTATTTTTTTTAAATAAAAAGAAAATCATGAATACAAATAAAAATAAAGAAATATTTTTTTATTTGGAGACTCAACAAAGGTTTGATCTTATTTCAATAATGAAAATTCAAGATTTACATAGTTTTAGTTATGAAATTATTTATTAAGGTGTCTGATGTTTTTTTATTTATGAAAATTTTATATATTTTTTTCTTTTTTAGAGATCTGATATTTAGAAATTTGGTATTTTGAAAATTTGATATTTTTAAGAAATTTTTGATATTTTTTTATGTATTTTTCAAATAAAATTTCATGTTGGATATCACTTGACATGTACATATTATCCAAAGGAAATAATAAAATTTTTCTTATATTAAATTCCGCATGACGCCTACAGTCATTTGGACATTCAATCAAATAAAGCTTAAGAAGAAACGATGCATGGGTGAAAAATAAGTGTTGCAAGTAGCAAAAGTTAAAAAACAAATTGATGGTCCAAAATTTTTAACAAAACAAAAGAAAATAATAAAAAATGGGACAAGAGAGTGAATGAGTGTGTAGTAAGGGATTCCATAGGTGTTACTTGACTTGACATGGTGTGATGTGACACTGGAAAAAAGGTGCACTTAGCAGTTGGGCCTGGTTAAAGTACACTCAACTAGACTTGGTAAAAGGTGCAATCGGTTATGTTTGGTGCAAGGGCACTCGAGTTAACTTGGTGACAAGACTCACTCGGTTAGGAAGGGCACTTGGTTCGGCTTGGTGACGAGGCACTCAGGCAAAAGGACACTCAATTTGGCTTGGTGACGAGGCACACTCGGTTAGCTTAGTGATGAGGCACTCGGTTCGGCTTGGTGACGAGGCACACTTGGTTTAGGATTGGTAAATGGCACTCGGGGCTTGGTAAGAGGCACTTGGTTCTACTTGCTAAAAGGCACACACAGGCTTGGTAAGAGGCACTCGGTTCTGCTTGGTAAAAAGTACTCGGACTTGCTTGAGGCACTCAGTTCAGCTTCTTAAAAGGCAAACTTGGGCTTGGTAAGAGGCACTCAATTCTGCTTGCTAAAAAGCTCACTTAGGCTTGGTATGAGGTATACGGTTCCACTTGCTAAAAGACACAATAGAGCTTGGTAAGAGGCACTCGGTTCTACTTACTAAAAGGCACATTGGGCCTTGGTAAGAGACACTCAATTCTGCTTGCTAAAAGGCACACTCAGCCTTGATAAGAGGCACCCGATTCTGCTTGCTAAAAGGCACACTCGGGCTTGGTAAGAGGCACTCAGTTTTGCATGCTAAGGCATACTTAGGCTTTGTGACAATTTTTTCTATTTTCTTCTTCTCTTCTCTTTTTTTCTATTTTTGTTTGATTCAGAAATGGTGTTTGTGTTGGCATTGACAATGTAATGGGGATAGATATTGGTAGGTTCATTTGTGTCTTGAGTTAGGTTGGCTGACAGAGTGTGGTGAAAGCGGGAGGTTTGAACAACAGTGTGGTGATGGTCACATGTTTGTTAATATGTTAGAAAGGAAGTGAAACATTTGATGGGCTGGTGGTGTACAGTTCATGGTCGAGAAGAATAAGGGCTATTGGAGTTTGGGTGGGTGGTGGCGGCTAGATACGAAAATGAAAAAAAAGAAAATAAAGAAAACAAGAACAAAAGTTACCGTTACGTGAGCACTCATAAATCACCAATTCTTCGTTCTTCTTTCTCTTCTTCTTCTTTGCTTCTGGTTTCTGAATAAGAATTTGCCAAACAAGCATAATCCTAGTTGTCAAAAAATAAACCAATTCACCATGCCCCTATGACATTTCTGTTTCTCTAATACTATTTTTTAATCAATTCACTTTATCACAGAAACTGAAGAATAAATTCTCTTAATTTCCTCTTATTTTCAATTAATTTTAATTAAGAAAATTGAACATGCAATTCAAATTCAACTATGTAATGAATTTTCTTTAAATTCAATTAAAAGGAAAAATTGAAGGGTCCAATTACAATATGGATGATTATGTAAAAGGAGTGTACAAGTTATGAGAAGAGGGGTGTAATAAGCAAACTTGACCCAAGTGAGAGAGAGGTGCACGAAAGGAAAAGAGGTAGTATAATGAGTAGATGTCATTTTTAATTTGAAACTTTGATAAATTGGACTTTAACAAAAACATCAATTTTATTATTATTTATTTTCTTTTTTTTCAGTATTTTCCTTTTATTCATTTTTAAAAAAAAATGTAGGACGGATTTTTTTTTTATTAAAACTTTATTTTCTATTATTCTATTAAAATTTTGTTTTTTTTTCTTTTTTATTCATACAAATGAAATAGGATGAACCTTATATAATTTTAATTTTTAAAAATAAAATGTAAATGAATAATATTTTGATAGCAATGTATTCTCATACCCATATCTTAGACGAATCTCACAAAAGTTATATATTCTCGGCTTTCTTTAATTAGACACGTGACCAAAGATACAAGAGTTAAAATATATCCCTATTTTAGTCCTTAACATTTTTTAAACCTAGATTTCTCTTCTAAAAATTATTATCTACTCTTCAGATTTTAAATTATAGTTTTGCAATATCAAAAACCTAAGTTACTGATTTGACAACCAAAAATCATGATTTCATAACCAAATTGATGTTTTAAAATTCTCCTGAAGATCACATTAAGGCTCTGTTTGTTTTTTACGATGAATTATGGTGGACGGATGGTTACAGAAGAAATGCAGGAAAAACTCGAAATTCTCTGAACAAAATATTAATTTAATATTGTAAAGAATAGCGGCTCACTTTCCCTTTGCGGATGCAAAGATTTGCTTTATATATATATATATATATATAATAATTGATTTATTAATATTTTTATTTAAATTATAATAAAATAAATATAATTATTTTATGATAAAATAATATTAATTATTATTACTATTAATCATTATTATTACTAAAATAATAATAATTTACTAAAAATTATTAAATAATATTAATAAAAATAAATTTATAATTTTTTTATTTTATATATTAAAATATCTATTATATCATTTACAATATATCATTTACAAACTTTTACAAATTTTTTATTTAAATCTCACCATCTTTTTCTTAATTCAAATAATTTAACATTTCATACACTTTCATTTTAAATCAATTCAAATTCACTCTTTCAAAAGCGGATTATCTAATTCAAACAAAGTCTAAAAATTTAATAATACTTAAATATTGTAACTACTTTTACATGACAGTTAATAATCTTGTAAAAGGGTTCAACACAATAGTTTGGATTTGCATCAAAGATCACAGTGAACTATGAAAAACAATAGAATTTGTTTTAATAAATATGTCAAATCAACAGTTTAAATGTTGCAAAACAAAAGTAAAGAATGAGACTAATTAAAAGTTCATATAAGCGGTGTTTGCACCAAAGATCACAGTGAACTATGAAAAAAATAGAAATTTTTTTAATAAATATGTCAAATCAACAGTTTAAATATTGCAAAACAAAAGTAAAGAATGAGACTAATTAAAAGTTCATATAAGCGGTGTTTATGTAACTATAAAGTTAAAAGTTCATATAAGTGGTGTCTATATTATTTTAAGAGATTTGTAATATAAAATCATATCTTAACTTTCTTTTTCGCTCTTTCTTCAATTTAGGATTTTCTTATGGTTGGTATTAGGATTTTTCAATTCTCTTTGTAAGAGTCCTAGAATTCCTTTAGTGCAGTATTTTATATGTGTTTAAAAGAATCTCTAAAGCTTATATTACAAACATAATGTATATATGAAGAGAAATCGATGGATGTTAAAAAAAGAGAAACAAACATAAAAGAAGCAAGAGAGTGAGAAAGAAGGAAAGGAATTTGACGAACCTAAAAGAAATAATGATCAAAAGGTTTGGGACAAAATGTCAAGTATAAAAGCTAGCTGAGAAATTTGACGAACCTTGAAATTTCTAGAAGCACATGTTACATATTAAAAAAAGTGAAACCTTTTAAAAATTCTCAAGCACAAACAACCTTAAAAGTAGATCTAATAAAACCCTCCATTCAAAAACATAAAATAAAACATAATTTAAAAATAAAGATTAAAATAAAATGTAATTTACAACGATTTATTAAAGATTATAAACCCTTACCTACTCTTTATTAAAAAATCACTAACACTCACTCGAGATTTAAAAATCTAAAGTATATATATGTATAAGTGAATGTTATTGTACTCCACTAATAAAGTCAGTTAAAATTTAAAAAAAAATTACAATAATTTTAAAGTAAAATACAAAATAACTACATTCAAAACTATTTTAAAAAATACTCTATGAAACTTTTTAGAAATAACACTAAATACAAACTACTTTCTATTGAGAAAAAGAAAACTAAAATTAAAATATCATATCATACATAACTATTACTCTGACATAACCTTCTTGTGCTTTAAGAAAAAGTTAATTTGAGCAGCATTGATTCCTGATGACCTTGTAAGATGGCCAGTAGATTTTCCAACCTTACACAATAATTGAAAGAGTATTTGTTTGAACTGAGACTCAATTCAAAGAGTATTTGATCAAAGATATCTGCAATGGAAATTATTACTGTATGTTTATGGTATTTAAGAAATAATCATTTGATAACTTCCCCAAGTCAGACAGGAGTCCTTAATTGCAACAATATTTAACTATCAAACAGACAAGCTTACAGAGGTAAATGAATTGATGAATTTTTTGACACAGCAAATATGAGCTCTGCATTTGCAATTAGTTTAATAGTCCTGACTTTTGTTGATTGCGAAGTAGATAGCAGGAAATGCCTCGGTTACAATACCAATTATTTTATATCCATTATCTTACAGAATTTCATTGGAGAGGCTGATATGTACTATTCTGATTAGTGTGGTTTATCAATGACACAAAGTTTATAAATGATAGTGACACAAAGTTTATAAATGATATCTACTGGTGTTAAGAGACACTTATCTCTCTGTCTTTTCTAGCTAGATTGATGTTTCTTATCAACATCGTGATTGATTGGATGATAAACTGAATTAGTCCTTTTTTTTTAATATTTTTTAAATATAAACAACTTGAAAGGATTTTATTTTGTCGATTTGAAGATCAAGAATAAAACAGTAAATATATCGAAAAATATAAAATTCTCACATCATCTTTGTTGGTGTGACAAATTATGACATCCTAGTGTTGGCATAATTTCAAAAGCGAATGTGACAAATCGGTTTGAAATACTCCATGTGTTGGCATAAATCACAATTTAAAAATGAAGATCAAAAAATAAAAAATAAAAAATAAAATGTGATTTAGAATGATTTAATTAAAAATTGTCATCTTGCAATTTATTAAAAAACCGCTAACAATTCCAAAAATTTTCAATATATGCGTGTCCAATTAAAGGTTAGTGTAATCTCTATTAATAAACTTAGTTAAAATTAAGAATTTTTATAATGATTTAAAAATACAAAATAACTACAAGTCAAAACTAATTTAAAAAATATTTTACCAAAATTTCTAAAAATAACACTATATATTAATAAAATAATTTTGTTGATCAACTTAAACAAACTACTTTCCAATTATTAGAAAAGGAAAAAACTAAAATTAAAATATCATATCATACATAACCATTGTAAAGTTCTAAAAAATATTGTCAAAAACATTATATATAAGATGCATAATACTGCCGCCAGCATTTATAAATAAAGATAAAATTCTTACAAAAGGAATCCTAGTACGAGTGTCATGTTCTTTAAACAGATTAATGTAATCCTCCTTCTTATAAGATGTTTTCCAAGACAATACTATATTTTGATTTGACAAGTCTAAGAATATATATATAATTAATGTTCTATACAAAAATTATAAATATATTATTTTAACTTATAAGTGTTTTTAAACACGCATGTTTATTTTATTAAAGACTTAACTATGTTTTTATTCTCAATTTTAGACTGAATATTTTTTAATTCTCTCAGTTTAAAATGATTTCAGTCTATTAATATTTTTTAAATGTGTTTAAAGTTTCTAAATACTAAATTTGGGAGGTGAAATAAATTTTTTTTCAAACTATCTTTTAGTAATATTCAGAACTAGAGTCAGATTTATTTTGAAATTTTGAGATTAAAATGAATTAGGAGCTCGAAATCCACCAAAATGATGACAATTGTTTATTTTATACTTATAATTTTGTATGCATGGATGAAATTGATTTAGGTACTAAAACTATTAATATCTTTGAAGAAACGCATCTTAAATCTTGGGAGAGAATGATAATGAAGTCTCACGAGCCAAAAACAAATGGAGAAAATTAGTTTTCCAAATTCTTTGTTGTTAAAAGAACCAAAAATAGTCATTGAAAATGAGTTTTGTTAATTCTTTTAAAAATTCTTTAATGGGTTTTTAAGGAATATTTGTCTATTTGTGAGTAATTAAACTTATATTAGGGTCCACAAACAACATGAAAAATAAACATGAAAACTCTCTTTCTTAACAAAAGACAAAAGCACGTGAACAAAAAAAACAAGATACCTTGATCTCGAGATTAGGAGAAGTAAAATCCTCAATCTAATTTTTAACATATAACAATAATAACAATAATAATATCTTTTCAAAAATTTTAAAAATATGCAGAAATTAAACTATTCCCTGAAACGTTATTCTCATAAATCACCCATCTGTCAACTAACTCTTTCCTGAAATGTTAGATCTCTTTCTGAAAATATCATCCTCCCCTCCTCTCAACCTAGCGTGTGCATAACTCTGTCAGGAGTTTCCTGCTCAATTTGACTTTGCCTTGAAGATACATCAACCATGCAAAAGGATTGTTGTCAATAGAAGTCTTATGGTCTTCCTTAAGCATTATATTAGCAAGTCTCATAAATGTTGTCCTACAACATTGTCGGGTACAATTTTGGAATACCCATACATGCTCAAGGGGTGGAAGCACTAAGTAGTTAGCCCTGGTCAGCTAAGTGGTTCGCTGGGCACAATTTTGGAACACCCACACGTGCCCCAGGGGTGGAAGGACTAAGTGGTTAGCCTAAGTCACCTAAGTAGTTCGCTGGGTACAATTTTGGAACACCCACACACGTGTCAGGGGTGGAAGCACTAAGTGGTTAGCTCTGGTAAGCTAAGTGATTCGCTGTGTATAAATTTGGAACACACACGTGCCCCAGGGGTGGAAGGACTAAGTGGTTATCCAGGTCACCTAAGTGGTTTGTTGGGTACAATTTTGTAACACCCACACATGCCCAAGGGGTGGAAGCACTAAGTGGTTAGCCCTGGTCAGCTAAGTGGTTCGCTGGGCACAATTTTGGAACATCCACACGTGCCCCAGGGGTGGAAGGACTAAGTGGTTAGCCCAGGTCACCTAAGTGGTTCGCTGGGTACAATTTTGAAACACCTACACATGCCCAAGGGGTGGAAGCACTAAGTGGTTAGCCCTAGTCAGCTAAGTGGTTCGCTGGGCACAATTTTAGAACACCCACACGTGCCCCACGGGTGGAAGGACTAAGTGGTTAGCCCAGGTCACCTAAGTGGTTCGCTGGGTACAATTTTGGAGCACTTACACACGTGTCAGGGGTGGAAGCACTAAGTGGTTAGCTTTGGTCAACTAAATGGTTCGCTATGTATAATTTTGGAACACACACATGCCCCAGGGGTGGAAGGACTAAGTGATTAGCTCAGGTCACCTAAGTGGTTCGTTGTGTATAATTTTGGAACACCCACACTTCTCAGGGGTGGAAACACTAAGTGGTTAGCTCTGATCAGCTAAGTGGTTAGTTGGGCACAATTTTGGAACACCCACTCATGCTCCAAGGATGGAAGAACTAAGTGGTTAGCTCAGGTCACATAAATGGTTCGCTGGGTACAATTTTGGAACACCCACACACGTCTCAAAGGTGGAAGGACTAACTGGTTAGCCCTGGTCACTTAAGTGGTTCGCTGGACACAAGTGGTTTGCTCAGTAAGAATGTGGCATACAGAAGAAAACTGAACAGAAAACCCCCCAAGAACTGATCTTTTTGGTAGAAGGAGGACATTGGCGTACGTAAAGGAAGCAAGGATGGAAACCAGCAACCCAGATCACAACAAGAAACCATTTTTTCGCATACATGCATAACCGGTAAGGAAAAACAAATCCTCTGAACGAGATCTAAACATAAACGAAGTAAAGATGGACACCAGCAACTAAAAAGCACACTGGCAACCAAAAAGCACACCAAAAAACTATTTTTAAACATATACATGTATCAAGAACGAAATCAGAAACAAAAACAAGTCAAGCACACCAACCAAAACAAGCAGGAAACATGATTCATAGCAACAATGGTTTCAGTTTAGGGTCCAGAGCATACCAAGAAAGCGAATGGTGGAGCGTTGATTCACGGACGGAAACACCACAACAACGGTGGATGCTTGGGTTGACGGTCGGACGAAGGCCCAATCGCACTTTTCCTCTGTTCCCTCTCCTTTAGCGGCGGGGGAATGAGAGTAATGCTTATGTCTCCGTCTTGTCTACCTAGATTGATGTTTTATCAACATCGTGATTGATTGGATGATAAACTGAATCAATCCATTTTTTTCAATATTTTTTAAATATGAACAATTTGAAAGGATTCTATTTTGTCGATTTGAGGATCACGGATGAAACAGTAAACACATCGAGAAGTGTAAAATTCTGACATCATCTTCATTGGTGTGACAAATTATGACATCTTTATCGTTGGTGTTGACATAATCTCAAAAGCAAATGCGACAAATTAGTTTGAAATACTCAATGTGTTGACATAAATCACAAATCACAAATGAATTTCAAAAAATAAAACTGATTTACAATTATTTAATTAAAATTTGCGATTCTGTGATTTATTAAAAAACCGCTAATAATTTACAAAATTCTCAATATATACGTGTCCAACTAAAGGTTAGTGTAATCTCTATTAATAAATTTAGTTAAAATTAAAAATTTTTATGTTGATTTAAAAATAAAAAAAATACAAAATAACTACAAGTCAAAATTAATTTAAAAAATATTTAACCAAAATTTCTAAAAATAACACTCTATGTTAATAAAAGATTTTTGTTGATCAACTTAAACAAACTACTTTCCAATTATTGGAAAAGGAAAAAAAGTGAAATTAAAATATCATCATACATAACTATAGTAAAATTATAAAAAATATTGTCAAAAACATTATCTATAAGATGCAAAACACTACCGGAAGCATTTATAAATAAAGATAAAATTCTTACAAAAGGAATCCTAGTGCTAGTGTCATGCTTCCTTCAACATATTAATGTTTTCCAAGACAATATTGTATTTTGATTTGACTAGTCCAAGAATATATTATATAATTAATGTTCTATAGAAAAATTATAAATATATTATTTTAATTTATAAGTGTTTTTAAACACGCATGTTTATTTTATTAAAGACTTGATTATGTTTTTATTCTCAATTTTAGATTGAATATTTTTTAATTCTCTCAGTTTAAAATTATTTCAGTCTATAAATCATTTTTAAATGTGTTTAAAGTTTTTAAATACTAAATTTTTGAGAGATGAAATAACAATTGTTTCAAACTATCTTTTAGTAATATTTGCAAAATTAGAGTCAGATTTATTTTAAAATTTTGAGATTAAAATGGATTAGAAGCTCGAAATCCACCAAAATGATGACAATTATTTATTTTATACTTATAGTTTTGTATGTATGGATGAAATTGATTGAGATACTAAAACTCTTAATATCTTTGAAGAAACATCTTAAATCTGAAAGAAAATGAGAAAAGAAAATGAGAATGAAGTGTGACGAGCCAAAAATAAATGGAGAAAATTAGTTTCCCAAATTTTCTATTGTTAGGAGAACTAAAACTAGTCATTGAAAATGAGTTTTGTTAATTCTTTTAGAAAGTCTTTAATGGATTTTTAGGAATATTTGTCTATTTGTGAGTAACTAAACTTATATTAGGGTTCACACTAGAATAAACATGAAAAACTCTCTTTCTTAATAAAAGACAAAAGCATGTGAAAAAAAAAAACAAGATACTTCGATCTTGAGATTAGGAGAAGTAAAAATCTTCAATCTAATTTTTAACATATAATAATAATAACAATAATAATATTTTTTCAAAACTTTTAAAAATATACAGAAATTAAATATAATACCCATATAAACTAAATACAATTATAATATGTTTAGAAAATAATCTGAATGAGATGATATAATTTGTATACACAAAATAAAATGTAAATCATGTATAAAATATATTCCTATGTAAATTAAAATTTCAATGTTTTAATATTTTTTTAATATTTTTTAATATTTGATTAGATGAAAAACTAAATCCAACACTTTTTTTTAAATATGAACAGCTTGAAAGAATCTTATTTTGTCGATTTGAAGATCACAACTGAAACAGTAAACATAGAGGGTGTAAAAATCTGATATCATCCTTATTGGTCTGACAAATTCTGAAATACTCAATGTGTTGACATAAATCACAAATGAAGTTCAAAAAATAAAATTGATTTACAATGATTTAATTAAAATTTGTGATTTATTTAAAAACCGCTAACAATTTACAAAATTTTCAATACATGCGTGTCCAACTAAAGGTTAGTATAATCTCTATTAATAAATTTAGTTAAAATTAAAATTTTTTATAGTGATTTAAAAATAAAAAAATACAAAATAACTACAAGTCAAAACTAATTTAAAAAATATTTTACCAAAATTTCTAAAAATAACACTATGTTAATAAAAGAATTTTGTTGATCAACTTAAACAAACTACTTTCCAATTATTAGAAAAGGAAAAAAACTAAAATTAAAATATCATATCATACATAACCATAGTAAAGTTATAAAAAATATTATCAAAAACATTATCTATAAGATGCAAAACAATGTCGCAAGCATTTATAAATAAAGATAAAATTATTACAAAAGGAATCCTAGTGTCAGTGTCATGCTTCTTTCAACATATTAATGTTTTCCAAGACAATACTGTATTTTAATTTGACTAGTCGAAGAATATATTATACAATTAATGTTCTATAGAAAAATTATAAATATATTATTTTAACTTATAAGTGTTTTTAAACACACATGTTTATTTTATTAAAGACTTAATTATGTTTTTATTCTCAATTTTAGACGGAATATTTTTTAATTCTCAATTTAAAATGATTTCAGTCTATTAATATTTTTAAAATGTGTTTAAAGTTTCTAAATATTAAATTTGGGAGATGAAATAACAGTCTTTTCAAACTATCTTTTATTAACATTTGCAAAACTAGAGTCAGATTTATGTTAAAATTTTGACATTAAAATGGATTAGAGCTCGAATTTCACCAAAATGATGATAATTGTTTATTTTATGTTTATAATTTTGCATGCATGGATGAAATTGATTGAGGTACTAAAACTCTTAATATCTTTAAAGAAACACATCTTAAATCTTGGGAGAATGAGAATGAAGTATCACGAGCCAAAAATAAATAGAAAAAATTAGTTTTCCAAATTTTCTGTTGTTTAAAGAACTAAAAATAGTCATTGAAAATGAGTTTTGTTAATTCTTTTAGAAAGTCTTTAATGGATTTTTAGGAATATTTATCTATTTGTTAGTAATTAAACTTATATTAGGATCCACAAACAGTGTGAAGAATAAACATAAAAAATTTTCTTTCTTAACATAAGACAAAAAACACGTGAAAAAAAAAAAACAAGATACTTGGATCTCGAGAATAGAAGAAGTAAAAATCCTTAATCTATTTTTTAATATATAATAATAACAACAATAATAATATCTTTTCAAAACTTTTAAAAATATACAGAAATTAAATATAATACCCATATAAACTAAATATAAATTTTAATATGTTTCGAAAATAATCTGAATGACATGATATAATTTGTATATACAAAATAAAATGTAAATCATGTATAAAATATGTTCGTATGTAAATTAAAATTTCAATGTCATGTCTCTTAAAAAATTAAAAAAAATTGATCAAATTTTTATTAGTAAAATATCTAATAATAAGACCTAAAGTATAATTAAGTCTATATTTATAATCTACATCAACAGGTTCTTGATATTTTAGAATTAAACTATGAAAAGTGCTAACACCGCATCTTTTAACCGACTTTCTTTGAAGTGAAACTTCTCAATCAAGGAAAAATGATTGAAAATAGCAAAACCAAGAAGAAATATTAGCTACAATATAAAATTCACAAATGTTCATACTTTTTCATTAACAAAGAAAGAGAGTACACCAAAAATGTAAAGTATTAGAGTGATATTATTAAATTTAGTTTTTAAGAAAGTGAAAATTTGTTCTTGTTAATCTAACACATGTTTAAGGATTAAAATAATTGTATTTTATTTTTAAAAAACTAAATGAGCCTTAACTAGTATATTTATATTCTTAAACTATTTTATGCAATAAATGATTTTGTATGCCCTTATGGTTTAAGTTATCCACTAAGGATAGAATAATAGAAGGTAATAAAATATAGATAAATAAATAGCAATAAATAGCAACAGAAGGCACCACAGCAACAGAAGGCACCACGTATTGTTTCCTTTGGTTCCCATCCGCACACTAACAAGAGCAGCAGCAATTGTTCTTGGTTGAGTGACTCCTCGAGTGTGTGTTGCGAGAATGGGCGCCAGCAGTGAACCGACTCAAGATGGCTCCGACGAGCAGCAGAAGCGGTCGGAGATCTACACATACGAGGCACCGTGGCATATCTACGCCATGAACTGGAGCGTCCGCCGTGACAAAAAGTACCGTCTCGCCATCGCCTCTCTCCTCGAACAGTTCCCTAACCGCGTCGAGATTGTGCAGCTCGACGACTCCAACGGCGAGATCCGCTCCGACCCCAACCTCTCCTTCGAGCACCCCTACCCTCCCACCAAGGCCATCTTCATCCCCGACAAGGACTGCCAACGCCCCGACCTCCTCGCCACCTCCTCCGACTTCCTCCGCGTGTGGCGCATCGCTGACAGCGATGCAGAATCCTCCTCACGCGTTGAACTCAAGTCCATCCTTAATGGAAACAAAAACAGCGAGTACTGTGGGCCCCTCACCTCCTTCGACTGGAACGAGGCCGAGCCGCGCCGCATCGGCACTTCCAGCATCGACACCACCTGCACCATCTGGGACATCGAGAAGGAAACCGTTGACACGCAGTTAATCGCTCATGATAAAGAGGTTTACGACATCGCGTGGGGCGGTGTTGGCGTGTTCGCTTCCGTCTCTGCTGATGGCTCTGTTAGGGTTTTCGATCTCCGCGACAAGGAGCACTCCACCATAATCTACGAGAGCTCTGAACCGGACACTCCTCTGGTTCGGCTCGGGTGGAACAAGCAGGACCCGAGGTACATGGCCACCATTATCATGGACAGTGCCAAGGTGGTGGTGCTGGATATTCGCTTCCCCACTCTCCCTGTGGTGGAGCTGCAGCGGCACCAGGCCAGTGTCAATGCTATTGCATGGGCCCCGCATAGCTCCTGCCATATATGCACTGCTGGGGACGATTCTCAGGCGCTGATTTGGGATTTGTCGTCCATGGGTCAACCCGTGGAGGGTGGGCTTGACCCGATTCTTGCCTACACTGCTGGCGCGGAGATTGAGCAGCTTCAGTGGTCGTCTTCTCAGCCTGATTGGGTCGCCATTGCGTTCTCCACTAAACTTCAGATTCTTAGGGTTTGATTATTATTATTCCTCTTCTCTTCTCTTATGTTCCCTTTATGTGCAAATCTGAACTGGGAATACTTTAGACTTGAAATCACACTTCTATCTCTGTTCCTTTTATTGTTGAGACCATTTTAATCTTGATGATGATTTCTCGCCTATGAATGGATTAGTTTTCTTTAGGGGTTAGTCCCAGAGTACAAAGCTTAGTCTATTTCTGCCAAGTCAGTCTGTTAAGCGATCAATTTTGGCATCAACATCAATGTTTTAGGTTCTCTGCGGCTGTGTTTGGCCATAAATTTCTGAAATCTAGCAGTATCAATGCAATTTTTTAAATTGCAGGAAACTGTGGACAAATTTGGCTTCTGAGAGTTGAAAACCTTGATATTGTTTGCCATTCTTGTTTACTAGGAAATGACCTGGTGTGTAAATGTTTTGTTCGTGAATCCTTAACTCAAGGAAATTTGTTTATGCGCGGCATAGGGGTTGTGTTATGTGTTTGACATTGACTGTTTGTTGTTTGGGTTTTGTGCCTTTTGCCTTAGCTCTTTGGATATTGAAATCGATGACATAAGGTTCATGGTGGCCGAGGGAAAAGGCTTGGTTCTTGTTGGTGTTTTTTGCTTAAGCTGTTTGGTGGTGGTTTGTTTGGATGATGGGTGCATTTGTGTGTGTGATGCTCTGATTTCTTTATTGTTTAATCTTCCTGTAATGCCCTGATTAAGAGAAAGCGCTGATCAAAGAGGGGTATCATTGGAGTACAAAGTGGTCTCTGCGGTACCGATTCACTTTCTTTTCTTCTATCTTTACAGTGTGTTATGTTTGTTTCCTTTCAACTGACCAGGGATCTGCTATTGGATTCCTAGCTTTTCTTTTTGTGCTCTAGACTTAAGGTCATTGAGGGTGAACTTAGAGTTTAGACTGTAGAGAAACACACTACACACAATATTGTTCTTCCTCAGGCTTCCTCAGGAAATGCCTCGGTTACAATATCAATTATTTTATATCTATTATTTTATAGAATTCATTGGAGAGGCTGATTTGGAGTATTCTGATTAGTGTGGTTTATCAATTGTTACTCAAACTTGGTCCGGTACAAAGTTAAAGTTTATAAATGATATCTACTAATAGATTATTCAGTTAAGGAGACACATATCTCTCGTCACGTCTAGGGAGTTTGATGTTGCTAATCAACATCATGATTGATTAGATGAAAAACTAAATCCAACACTTTTTTCTTAATATTTTTTAAATATGAACAGCTTGAAAGAATCTTATTTTGTTCATTTGAAGATCACAGTTGGGGTCCTATTTTGTCGATTTGAAGATCACAGCTGGAACTGTAAACATCAAGGGTGTAAAAATCTGACATCATCTGACAAATTCTGACATACTCGTCATTGGTGTGCCTGACGGTGGGATTATTTTAGTTCCAATTAAAAGAAATAGAAGGAAAATTTACGTGTATATGCTTTATCATTTTCTTACACCTATGAAACCTCTAATAATATTTTTTAAATTTGTGATGGATTTTTCTCAAATTAATTTATATTTTACAGTGTGCTATGTTTGTTTCGTTTAGTTTCAACTGACCAGGGTTCTGCTATTGGATTCCTAGCTTTCTTTTTTTGTGTTCTAAACTTAAGGTCATTGAAGGTGAAGTTAGAGTTTAGACTTTAAAGAAGCACACTAGTTCTTCCTCGGGATTTTGGTTTTCTGTTATTATTATAAAAAATAAAAGCATCTAAACCGACTAAACCGATGATCTTCTTACCTCTATCTATATGAAAAATGTCCAATTCCTCTTTCAGTTGTCTCCAAGTAAACTGTGATTGCTGGCAACTACTGATATAAGAGACTGATGATGGGATTGGATGCTGTTTGCTGTTAAATCTATTGGATTTGCACTCAAGCAAGTCTATAACAGGAAAATTTGTTTAGAAACCTCTTTTTTAAAATTCTAGAAATTAGTGTTATATATTGTAATTGAGTGTATGCATGAAAGATAAGGCAGAACAGTGCAAATTTTGATCGTTGTAAATTATTTTAAATAATTAGTTGTCTTGTGCTTGAAATTATGTTTTTTCAGATTGTTTAAGAATTCTGTCCAAGTTGGTTAAACCTTGTAAATTCCCTTTAGTTCACGCATTAGGATTGGATTTTGATCGCTGTTAGATTTTCAATTTCAAACCTTGTGCTTAACCAGAAAGTGAAAGTTAATTTGAGCAGCATTGATTCGTGATGACCCTTGTAAAATAGCTGATGGTTTTTTCAACATATGCTTGAACTGAAACTAAATTCAATTGAAAGAGTATTTGATCGTTTTTTCAACGTTATGCTTGAACTGAAACTAAATTCAATTGAATTGAAAGAGTATTTGATCGATATTTGCAATGACAACTATTACTGTATGTTTATGGTATTTAAGAAATGATCTTTTGGTAACTCCCCAGTCAGAACAGGAGTTTTTGATTGCAACAACATTTAACTATCAAACAGATAAGCTTAGAGGTAAATGAATTGTGGATCTTTTGACACAGCAAATATGAGTTCTCTGCATTTATAATTAGTTTAATAATATTGACTTTTGTTAGATTGCGAAGTGGATAAGCAGGATAGTACTGACTTTGTTAAATTGCGAAGTGGATAAGCAGGAAATGCTTCGGTTACAATACCAAATTATTTTTATCTATTATCTTATAGAATTAATTGGAGAGGCTGATTTGGACTATTCTGATTAGTCTCGTTTATGAATTGTTACTCTTCACAAACTTGGTCACTGATTAGTCTGATTTATGAATTGTTACTCTTCACAAACTTGGTCACTAGTAGATGATTGCAGTTAAGGAGATACTTATCTCTAGACTGATGACATTGGATGATAAACTGAATCAATCCAACGTTTTTTTAATATCTTTTAATGGTAGACACGCGAGACTCAAAATCTCGTGCTAAAGAGCGTGGAGGTTCGAGTCCTCTTCAAGGTATAATATTGAGATCTCTTATTGAATTGGAATAAGTTCGACAGCGAATCACCAATCCTATTTTAAATATGAACAATCCTATTTTGTCCAATTTGAGAATCATGAGGATCACGGTCGGAAAAATAAACATCGAAGGGTGTGTAAATTCTGACATCATCTTCATTAGTGTGATAGAGGAGTCTTAGTGTGACAGAGGGGTCTGTAAATTCTGACATCATTTTCATTGGTATGACAAATTCTCACATCCCATACCAAATTCTCACATCTTGTAGTTAGTGTTGAGATTATGTTAGTTAAGTAAAAGATCCTTGTAATTAGTATTGAGATTATGTTAGTTAAGTAAAAGAAAAATTTATGTGTTGCTTATCAATAGTTGTTCTTCACAAACTTCGTCTGACATAAAGTTTATAAAAGATATCTACTAGTAGATAATTGTAGTTAAAGAGATATTTATCTATTCTCTTATCTATGTAGATTAACGTTGTTTATTAACATCGTGGTTGATTCAATGATAAACTGAATCAATCTAACATTTTTTTAATATTTTTTAAATATGAAAAAGTTGAAAGGATTCTATTTTATTGATTTGAGGATCAAAGTTAAAACAGTAAACACAAAGTTAAAACAGTAAACGTTAAGGTGGTGTATGTAAAGTTCTGACATCCTCGTCATGTCATTGGTGTGGGTGACGGTGGGATCATTTTAGTTCCAATTAAGAAAAATAAAAGGAAAATTTACGTGTATACAATTCTTTAATTTTCCTACACCTCTTAAACACCTAATATATATTTTTTCAATTTATGATGGATATTTTTTTTTCAAATTAATTTATATTTTAAAATGAAATATTATATTATTGAGGTTCGATGAGTATTTACTAGAAATATGGAAATTGGATGTTTGTCTACAGTGAAAAAAAAAAGTGTAGGCAACATACAAAAATATATGTCAATTTCTTCCCAGATGAATATGTTTATGGATAAACTAAAGTGCAGTCCTTGTTTTCTCAGTTCTAATGCCTTATTCATCGGGTTGCTTTTCTTAATTTTTGTTTTTTCTTCTTTAAGGTTACATCTATTGTTGTGTTTCTCTATCTGTAGTTGCTGCATTTTACCTTTTTTTCAGTTGCATCTTCCTTTATCAGCTGAATCTTTCTTTTCTGCATTGAATTATTCCTAAGTACAGAATTTTAAGTGTCTGTCACCTTTTAGAAGTCACATGCTGTGAAAAATTGACTACAATAATTCAAGAAAAAGTGTAATAAATAATAGTTTAATAATGCTAAAGAAATCCTTTAAGAACAAGGTGATTCAAATTTAATGATAGACATGAAATGATGCAACTTTTTATACGGATATGAATAGAATGACCATGTTATCACTTTTGTAGTTGTCCTCATGCTTGCATTTATATGAAAAACTTGAAACAAGGTCAGATGGATTTTGATCTTATGACTGATCATTGTACTGGATCATTTTAGGCTGTGTGTGGATCTCAAAGTGGATCATTTTAGGGTGTGAGTTTAAAAATTGATTTGAGAGAAGAAATTTTATATGAAAATAAATGAGAAGTATGTATATTGAACTAGAGAAAAGGTGAAAAGAAATTAAAAAAAAGGTTTATAAAAATTTGTGAAAAGGGTAATTAATATTAATGATAAATTAAATTTTTATACTCTTGATTATTATTATTATTTTATTATTATTTATATTTTATTATTATTTTTTATTTTTTAAAGTTAATATTATTAGTAATTTTTTTAATAATTATCTTAATATTATTATTATTTTATAAATTTATTATTGATAATTTTTATTATTATTTTATTATATATTATATTTTTCTTGCAAATCTTTGCACGATTATGATCAAAGAGTGATTTTTTTTTTGTCGTTTTTTATGATTAATTAATTTTTTATTTATTGAATTTTGTAATTCAAACTAAGTAAGTATGCATGAAATATGTAGCACATAAAGTTATAAAAGAACTTCCTTAGGAGATTTTAGTATTTTAATACTGATCACAAATGAGCTTAAAGTTATTTTTAATCATAATACTTTTAAGCTTGTTTTTTGCTTAGAGTTATTTGTTTTAATCACGAATAGTGTTTTTTTTTTTTGCTTAAGCTGTTTGGTGTTGGTTTATTTGGATGATGGGTGCATTTGTGTGTGTGGATGCTCTGATTTCTTTATTGTTTAATCTTCCTGGTATACCCTAATTAAGAGAAAGCTGATCAAAGAGCTGTGTCATTGGAGTACAAAGTGGTCTCTGTGGTACCGATTCACTTTCTTTCTTTTCTTTTATCTTTACACTGTGCTATGTTTGTTTCCTTTCAACTGACCAGGGTTCTCTGCCATTGGATTCCTAACTTTCTTTTTTGTGCTCTAGACTTAAGGTCATTGAAGGTGAAGTTAGAGTTTAGACTTTAGAGGAACACACTACATACAATATTGTTCTTCCTCGGGATTTTGGTTTTCTGTTATTATTATAAAAAATGAAAGCATCTAAACCGATGATCTTCTTTCCCCTACCTATATGAAAAATGTCCAATTCCTCTTTCAGTTGACTCCAAGTAAACTGTGATTGTTGACAACATGAGAGACTGATGATGGGTTTGAATGCTGTTTGCTGTTAAATCTATTGGATTTGCACTCAAGCAGTCGATAACAGGAATTTTTTTTTTTAGAAATTTCTTTTTTAAAATTCTAGAAATTATTGTTATATATTGTAATTGAGTGTATGCATGAAAGATAAGGTAGCATAGTTCAAAATTTGATCGTAGTAAGTTATTTTAAATAATTCACCTGAGGAGTTGCTTTGTGTTTGAAATTATGTTTTTTCAGATTGTTTAAGAATTCTGTCCAAGATGGTTAAACCTTGTAAATTCCCTTTAGTTCACACAATAGGACTGGATCTTGATGGCTGGTAGATTTTCAATTTCAAACCTTGTGCTTAACCAGAAAGTTAATTTGAGCAGTATTGATTCCTGATGACCCTTGTAAAATGGCTGATGGATTTTTCAACGTTACGCTTGAACTGAAACTCAATTCAAAGAGTATTTGATCAGGATATCTACAATGGAAAAGATTACTGTATGTTTATGCTATTTAAGAAATGATCCATTGGTAACTCCCCAGCAAGAACAGGAGTCTTTGATTGCAACAACATTTAACTATCAAACAGATAAGCTTAGAGGTAAATGAATTGTGGATTTTTTTGACTCACCAAATATGAGCTCTGCATTTACAATTAGTTTAATAGTACTGATTTTTGTTGATTGCGAAGTGGATAAGTAGGAAATGCCTCTCTTACAATACCAATTATTTTATATCTATAATCTTACAGAATTTCATTGGAGAGGCTGATTTGTACTATTGTGATTAGTGTGATTTATCAATGGTTACTCTTCACAAACTCGGTCCGGCACAAAAGTTTATAAATGATATCTACAAGTAGATAATTGTAATAGATAATTGTAATATTGTGATTAGTGTGGTTTATCAATGGTTACTCTTCACAAACTCGTCTGGCACATAAGTTTATAAATGATATCTACAAGTAGATAATTGTAATTAAGTCTCCATCTTGTCTAGCTAGATTGATGTTGCTTATCAACATTGTGATTGATTGGATGATAAACTAAATCAATCCATTTTTCTAATATTTTTTTACATATGAACAACTTGAAAGGATACTATTTTGTCGATTTGAGGGTCACAGCTGGAACAGTAAACATCGAGGGGTGTGAAATTCTGACATAATTGTTGTTGGTGTGACAAATTCTGACATTCTCCTCATTGGTGTGACAAACGGTGGGATTATGTTAGTTTTGTTTAACAAAAATAAAAGGAAAATTTAGGTGTATACCCTTCAATTTTCCTATACCTATGAAATACTTAATAATATTTGTTTTTTAAATTTGTGATGAATTCTTCTCAAATTAATTTATATTTTAAAATGAAATATTATATTATTGAGTTTGGACGAGTATTTATTAAAAATTTGGAAATTGGATGTTTGTCTACAGTGGCCAAAAAAATTAGTGTAGGCAACATACAAAAAGATGTCAATTTATTTTCAGATCAATATTAAACAGGAATAAACTAACTTGTAAGTTTTGGAAAACTTGGTTTCTTTCTCAATTTAATCCACAGGTTTGGATATAGATTTCATGTCCTTATCAACAAAATAATCACCCGGCTTGCTCTGTTGGTCTTAAGAATGGTTGCTTTGCTTAAATTATGTCCTGTCAAAAGGAAGCAGAAGATATGGTCATAATTCAATGTGTTCGGATCCTTTTCATCTATATTTGATATATAGTGCAGTCCTTGTTGAAGTTAGATAATCTATTTTAATTGGTCAAATGAAACTCCTAAAGTCTAGGGTGATCTTTAGAATAAGTTTATTTAGGTAGTTTGTTTTAGTAAGTATTTCAGTAGTCTATATTTTTCTGAATTAGTTGCTACTTTGTAAGGCTATTTAAAGCCAAACTTCACGTAAAATAAATGCACATTTTTGCTCAGTCTGGTACCAACATTTGGACATTTGGTATCAGAGCGAGGTTAAGAAAGAAGTCTGATTACTTGAAGCAACAGTCTTCGGTTGAACCTGACAATGACATCTGAAGGAAGCAGTAGTGACTTTGTGCAACCTGCGATTCCCAAACTTGATGGTCATTATGATCATTGGGCCATGCTGATGGAGAACTTTATGAGATCAAAGAATTTTGGAAACTTATTGAAAATGGCATACCTGAAGAAAGAGAAGGAACAATTTTGACTGAGACACAGTCAAAGGCGATATTTGACTTAAAGCTAAAGGATTTGAAGGCAAGAAACTTTCTTTTCCAAGAAATTGATCGAGTGGTCCTTGAGACAATTTTCAAGAAAGATACTGTTAAGGACATTTAGGATTCTCTTAAAAAAGAAATATCAAGACACAAGTAGAGTCAAATAGAGTCAAACATGCTCAACTTCAAGCTCTTGGTAAAGAGTTTGAAATTCTTCATATCAAATATGAAAAAACGATTAATGCAAGGACACTGCCTATTGCAAATACGATGAGAATCCATGGAAAAAAACAAGAAGATGTCTTTATCATAGAGAAGATTTTACGCTCTATGACGGTCCAAATTTGATTATGTAGTGTGCTCGATAAAAGGATCAAATGACATCAATATCTTGTCAATAGATGGGTTGCAAAGCTCATTATTGGTACATGAACAAAGAATGTCAAGTCATTGTGAGGAAGAGCAAGTACTTCAAGTCAATTATGTTGCTGGATCGTCCTACAACAGAGTTCGTGGTTGAGGAACCTTCAGAGGAAGAGGAAGGGGACGTAGACGTGAAAGGTTTGACAAGACTTCTATTGAATGCTTCAACTGTCATAAAATGGATCACTTTCAGTGAGAATGTCCAGAAAATACAAAAAGAAAGGCAAATTTTGCAGAAGCTGAGGAAGAAGTACTGTTGATGGCTTATGTGGAGAATAGGCAAACTGAAAACTCTGAAGTGTGATACTTGGACTCAGGAACCACATGACAGGAAATAAATGCCTTTTCTCAACTCTAAATGAGAACTTTAGAGAAAATGTGAAGCTTGGAAATAACTCTAGCATCAGAGTCATGGAAAAAGGGAATGTTCAGGTATTGATGAACAGGAAAAAAGAAAACATCGGTGATGTCTTTTATGTACCCGAGTTAAAAAACAATTTAATTAGTATTGGCCAATTGTAAGAAGTTGGTTATGTTATTGTTATTCAAAAAGGAAGTTGTCATATCTATGACCTTGAAAAGGAATTAATTGTAGAGGTGAAGATGTCGGGAAATCGAATGTTTCCATTACTAAATGAAGTCGTCAAAGATCAAACTTGTCTAAAATCTACTATCCAAGACCCATCATGGTTGTGGCACTACAAGTATGAACATTTGAATTTCAAGGGTCTGAAAATTCTTCAGATAAAGAACATAGTGAAAGGCCTTCCTCCAATACAAGCTCCTTCTCAAATTTGTGAAGAATGTGTGATTGCAAAACAACACCGAGACTCATTTCCTAAGACGAGCAATTGGAGAGCAAATCAGGTCTTTAAATTGATACATTTATATTTGTGTGGTCCTATGAATCCAGCCTCCAACGGCAACAAAAAGGTATTTTGTTACCTTAATCGATGATTATAGCAGGAAAACATGGGTGTATTTGTTGGCAAAAAAGTCAGAAGCTATTGAGAAGTTCAAATTGTTCAAGACAAGAGTTGAGAAGGAGATTGGCCTAAGCATTCATGCCTTGAGAACTGATCATGGAGGAGAATATTCTTCAGTTGAATTTGTTAGCTTGTGCAAAATTGATGGAATACAGAGGCAGCTTATTGCAGCCTACACACCACAACAAAATGGTGTAGCAGAACGGAAAAACAGGACAATCATGAACATGGTGAGAAGCTTGCTGTTAAATAAGAAAATTCCAAAGATGTTTTAGGCTGAAACTGTAAATTAGAGTGTGCACATTCTTAATAGGAGTCCTACCTTGGTTGTGAAGAGAAAAAACTTGGTCTGGTCTAAAACCAGCAGTGGATCACTTCAGGATATTTGGTAGTATGGCCTATATGCATGTTCCTAATACAAAAAGGAGAAAGCTTGACCCTAAGGGAGAGAAATGCATATTACTCGAAGTAAGTGAGGAATCAAAAGCTTATCACCTCTACAATCTTACAACTAAGAAGATTCACATATCTAGGGACGTGGTGTTTGATGAGAACAACAATTGGGATTGGGAATGTAAGGACAAAGAAGAAAGAATAACTCTGGATTGTGATGACAAAGAAGAAAGTGATAAAAGAGACAATGTAGCAAGTGATATGGCTTAAACAAATCAAGATAATGATGAGAGTAAGGAAGCAGAAACATCATTGGTGAATGCACAAAGTACAAGAAGACCACCATTCTGGATTGCTGATTACACAAGTGGGGAAGAGATATTAGATGATGATAATATTGCTGCTCATTGTGCCTTCTTTGCAGGAAAATATATATTTACCATTAATATGCAAATCAGGATGATATATGCAAATGAAAATCAGATCCCGTAACATATGGATCACTAATTTAGTGGCTTGAATTGTGGAGATATTCTCTCCTTCCTTCACTGTATATATATCCATGTCTATGTCAAGAGTAAAATAAGATAGTCACTTTTTATCGCCAACTTTTAGTTTTATACCCTTTTATTATTTTATATGGTATCAGAGCACCGATCCTGGTGCTCTGCACAAATCTTTCTCTTTCTATCATAAACAGTGCAACCATGTCTAAAGATACAGAAACCTTTAGAAACTCATTACTCACGGATCCATCACATCCATATCATGTCCACCATTCAGATCAACCTGGACACATGCTCGTTCCAACAAAATTAAATGGATCGAATTATCAGTCTTGGAAGAAATGAATGACACATGCTCTTATCGCGAAGAAGAAGCTTGGCTTCGTTGACGGTACACTAGCAATGCCTTCACAAGTCGAGAAGCCCCATGAATTTGACCTATGGAATCAGTGTAATTCGATGATTCTCTCATGGCTTACCCATTTAGTGGAACCAGATATTGCTACAGGAATGGTTCACGCTAAAACAGCCAAGCAAGTTTGGGAGGATCTTTGTGACCAGTTCTCGCAAAGGAATGCAGCCGCCATTTATCAAATTCAAAAATCAATTGCAACTTTTACGTAGGGAACCATGTCGGTTACGTCGTACTACATCAAAATCAAAGCTTTGTGGGATGAGCTTGACATGTATCGCACACCCATAACCTGCAGCAATGACAAAGAACATCAAGAGGAACGAGAAATGGAGAAACTGATGCAATTTTTAATGGGACTCAATGATTCCTATAAGGTAATTCGATCCAACATACTCATCATGACTCCCTTACCTAACGTCAGGCAAGCATATTCTTTGATAATTCGGGAGGAGACGCAACAACACATGGCCTCAGAATCTGGAGAAAGTTTTTCTATTGCTGCTGCGGTAAACAATCAATCGTCTGGCTGGAAGTCATCAAAAGGCAAGAACTGTGATCACTGTAACAAACCTGGACACACTATAGAAGAGTGCAGAACTCGAAAATTTCATTGCACATTTTGTGACAAGAGAGGTCACACCGAAGATAAGTGTCGTATCAAGAATGGGACATGGAATAACAATAATCGCAATCTGCAGCAGCAACGCAATGGCAAAGGTATTGGCAGAAACCCCTCGGCAAATATGGCAGATTCCTCCCAAAATATCAATGAAGGTAACCAGCCCGACAACACCATCGTACCTGGGTTCTCCAATGAACAAATTCAGCAATTGGAGAAAGCAATCTCCATGCTGAACCAGAATTCTGATAATAGTGACATATTTGCAAACGCAGCAGGTCTGTTCTCATCTAACACTTTCATTAATTCTGTTTCCACAAAACCATGGATTTTGGATAGCGGAGCAACGGATCACATCTCTTCCAAACCAAATTTTCTCACGCACACCACCCTTCCCATAATTCCCCTTGTTAACTTGCCCACGGGTTCCACTGCACCCATTACTGCTACGAACAATGTTAATTTTAACAAGGATATCACATTAAAAAATGTTCTCTGTGTACCATCATTCCATTTAAACCTTATGTCGGCCAGTCGGTTAACTAACACTTTGAATTGTTGTGTTATCTTGCTTCCGAATGGTTGCATAATATAGGATTTGGCTACGGGGAGGACGATTGGCTCGGGTGAACAACACGGTGGTCTTTATTACATGTCTCCAATCCAAAATATTCCCAAATCATTCCAAGCCTTCAACAACACCGACCTATGACATAAGCGATTGGGACACCCTTCCTCTTCGCGTTTCAAACTTGCCTCATCTTTACTACCTTCCGTTGTCGTTTCTGATCACAATAATTGTAATGTTTGTCCTAAGGCCAAACAAACCAGGTTGCCTTTTCCCAGAAGTGAAATAAAAACTCATTCTTCTTTTGAATTGTTACATTGTGACATTTGGAGTCCACACAAAATACCCACACAAACAGGTCATCGTTTTTTTCTCACTATTGCAGACGACTTCTCTAGATGTATTTGGATTTTTCTCATGACTCAGAAATCTCAAACCACACATCTCCTAGAGTCATTTATAACTTTTGCTCAAAATCAATTTCACGCAACGATCAAAACTGTTCGCACCGGCAATGGGTTAGAATTTCTTTCTATGCAAAATTTCTTTCATAAAAATGGTATAGAATTTCAACGTACTTGCACATACACCCCCCAACAAAATGGGGTGGTCAAACGCAAGCACTATCATATCCTCAACACTGCACGTGCTCTTTTATTTCAATCACATATGCCACTTGCATTTTGGAGGGAATGTGCATTAACGGCAGTCCACATTATCAACCGCCTTCCTTCACCACTTCAAAAAAATAAATCCCCTTTCGAATTGCTCTACCACCGACCTCCCTCACTTTCACATCTTAGAGTCTTCGGCTGCCTTAGTTATGCCACAGTCGTCCATCCCAAACATAAGTTTGACTCCCGAGCTCGTCGATGTGTCTTCGTCGGCTATCCAAGCACTCACAAAGGGTACAAACTTTTTGACTTAGATTCCCATGAATTCATCATCAGTCGTGATGTTACTTTCCATGAAACCATTTTTCCATACCAACAGCAACTCCAACCGTCATCTCCACCCTCCGTCTTACCTAACCTAGCAGTCGAAATACCTTCGTCCTCTCCACCTATCCCAAACACTGACCCACATAGTCCTCCAGACCCTAACCTTGATCCCTCACCTACCCATACTCCAACTCTTCCCATACGTCGTTCCAAACGCACCAAACACCTCCCGACATGGCATAAAGACTACGTGTTCGGATCTCAGGCCAATGCGTCCACCTTAGGCACCAGGTATCCCCTCCAAAGTTTCCTTTCCTACTCAAGCTTTTCAAATGCACAAAAAACCTTTTTTGCTAATGTTTCAGGCACCAAAGAACCCACAACGTATGCTCAGGCTATCCTTGATCCAAATTGGCAACAGGCTATGCAAACGGAGTTAACAGCCTTGCAGAAGACCAATACCTGGACAGTGGTGCCCCTTCCTGCAGGTCACAAACCCATCGGTTGCAAATGGGTATACAAAATCAAATACCGGTCTGATGGGAGTATCGATCGATATAAAGCCCGTCTGGTAGCCAAAGGCTACACTCAAGTCGCAGGGGTCGATTATCACGAGACATTCTCACCTACTGCCAAGCTTACCACGCTCCGATGTTTAATAACTATTGCTGCAGCTCGAAATTGGTTTCTTCATCAATTAGATGTACAAAATGCCTTTTTGCACGGCAGTTTACATGAAGAAGTTTATATGGATTTGCCACCCGGACTTCGTCGACAGGGGGAGAATAGTGTATGTCGACTCAATAAATCTCTTTACGGGCTAAAGCAGGCTTCCAGAAATTGGTTTTCAACGTTCTCAGATGTCATTCAAAAGGTTGGATACCAACAGTCTAAGGCTGATTACTCCTTATTCACCAAACAATGAGGTTCTTCATTCACTGTACTACTTATTTACGTAGATGATATTCTGTTAACTGGAAATGATCTACAGGAAATAAATCATCTTAAAGCACATATGCTCAAATGTTTTCGCATCAAAGACCTTGGAGATTTAAGGTACTTTCTTGGCATTGAGTTTTCAAGATCAAAATAGGGCATATACATGACTCAAAGGAAGTATGCCTTGGACATACTTCAAGATGTGGGGCTTACAGGTGCAAGACCAGCTAGTTTTTCAGTGGAACAAAATTTAAAGTTGTCAACTGACGATGGTGAATTACTCAAGCAGCCTACTAAGTACAGACGTCTTGTTGGTAAATTAATATATCTCGCTATGACAAGACCTGACATTGTTTATTCTATTCGAACCTTGAGCCTATATATGTAGGAGGCTCGCAAACCTCATTAGGACGTTGCATTACGTGTCCTACGTTATGTCAAAGGGACACCAGGACAAGGATTGTTCTTTCCATCAAAGAACGACCTCACTTTGAAGGCATTTTGCGACTCCGACTGGGGTGGATGTCACACTACACGAAGGTCTGTTAGTGGATATTGCGTATTCCTTAGCTCATCCTTCATCTCATGGAAGTCGAATAAACAAACCAACGTTTCAAGATCTTCAGCAGAGGCGGAATATAGGTCGATGGCAAACGCCTGTTTAGAACTTGTTTGGTTACAATGTATATTGCGGATTTGAAGATCCCCTGTGATGCTTCTATACCATTATTCTGCGACAATCAAGCTGCCCTTCACATTGCAGCTAATCCTGTGTTTCACGAGCGCACGAAACACATCGAGATAGATTGTCACATTGTGCGAGAAAAGATGCAATCCGATATGATTAGTCCTTCATACGTGCCAACTCGACCCCAATTGGCTGACATATTTACGAAGGCACTAGGAAAGGATCAATTCTTAACACTGTGTCACAAGTTGGGAGTTTGCAACATACACTCACCAACTTGAGGGGGAGTATTAAGGAAAATATATATTTACCATTAATATGCAAATCAGGATGATATATGCAAATGAAAATCAGATCCCGTAACATATGGATCACTAATTTAGTGGCTTGAATTGTGGAGATATTCTCTCATTCCTTCACTGTATATATATATATCCATGTATATGTCAAGAGTAAAATAAGACAGTCACTTTTTATCACCAACTTTTAGTTTTATACCCTTTTATTATTTTATACCCATTACATTAGAAGAGGCAATCAAGTGTGAAAAGTGGAGGAAAGCTATGGATGCAGAAATTGAAGCAATGGAAAGAAATAACACGTGGGAGCTGGTTGTGTTAATTGAAGGGGAAAAAGAAGTTGGAGTAAAATGGATCTGCAAAACGAAGTTGAATGAAAAAAGAGAAGTAAACAAATTTAAGGCTCGTTTAGTGGCTAAGGGGTACACTCAAGAATATGGAGTTGATTACTCAGAGATATATGCTCCAGTTGCAAAGCATGATATGATTAGCATGGTCATTTCGTTGGCTAACACAAATGAATGGACCATCTTCCAACTTGACGTCAAGTCTGCATTTTTGCATGGAAAACTTGAAGAACAAGTGTTCATTTATCAACCACCAGGATATGAGAAGAGAGAAAGCAAGAATATGGTTTATAGATTGAAAAAGGCATTGTACGAATTGAAACAAGCTCCACGAGCTTGGTACAATCGAATTGATACCCACTTTGTAAATTTTGGATTTTGCAAGTGTCTTTATAAGCACACACTTTATATCAAAACTGGAAATACAGGTAATATTTTTATCGTGTGGTTGTATGTTGATGATTTGATATTTACAGGAAACGATGAAGACGTGTTTAAAGTATTTAAGGAGTCCATGATACATGAGTTTGAAATGACTGATTTAAGAAAAAATGAAGTATTTTCTTGACATAGAAGCAACTCAATCTGTTTAAGGTATTTTTATTTGTCAAAAACAATATGCTCAAGGAGTTTTGAAGAGATTTAAGATGGAGGAATACAATTTAGTTTTGATTCCCATAGTTCCAGTAAGTAAGCTCACAAAAAGGATGTTTACGGAATAAGAATAGACAAGACCTATTACAAACAAATGATTGGTAGCTTCTTTCAGCTACAAGACCTGATATAATGTATTCTATCAGTCTCATAAGTAGGTTCATGGAAACTCCAATTGAACTTCATCATCAAGCAGTAAGAAAGATATTCCGTTACTTGAAGAATACAATTGATTATGGATTGTTTTATAAGAAAGGAAAAAGTCAGGAGTTGGTTGGTTTTTGCGATAATGATTATGCTAAAGACGTAAATGACAGGAGAAGTACATACAAGATTTCCCTTCCTTCATGATCTCACTAAAGATGGTATTGTCAAGATGGTCTACTGTAAAAGTGAAGAACAAATAGCAGAGATATTGACCAAACCTTTGAAAGTTGAAACATTCTTGAAGTTGAGAGGTCTACTGGAAATGTGTTCAAATACATATATAAACTGATTGCTCTTATAGCATTCACTTTAAGGGAAAATGTTAAAGTTAGTTAATCTATTTTAATTAATCAAATAAAACTCCTAAAGTCTAGAGATCTTTAAGATAAGTTTGTTTAGGTAATTTGTTTTAATATTTCAGTAGTCCATGTGTATCTGAATTAGTTGTTGCCATGTAAGGCTATTTAAAGCCAAACTTCAGGTAAAATAAATGCACATTTTTTTTTCAGGTACCAACAGTCCTTGCTTTCTTTGTTTTTTTTTTTTTTTTTTTT
>Ga0209700_101984_pt1 | contig 42361 bp, 31 predicted proteins | sample SiratroredBW_FD_187528 | JGI IMG/M metagenome (GOLD analysis project Ga0209700, IMG submission 187528) | Root nodule microbial communities of legume samples collected from California, USA - Siratro red BW (SPAdes) (version 2) | ecosystem: Host-associated > Plants > Roots > Nodule | place: USA... | reverse complement strand
AAATCATTTAACCCATGTGCTAATGAATTTCTCCTTAGATGTGCATAGGTTCTCTTTCACGACCAATCATACTCACTCACACTAAGACATTGCCTAGAACACATTTCCACTTGCTTGCTTTGGCTTGCTGGTTATGTCTTGCATGGCTTCATCAAATCCTTAAGTATTGTGAGAATACTAACAAATACACTATCCAAAAGTCCCCTCCCACTAAGGAATGATGATTGGGTTTGATCAATGAATTTGTCCAACACGCTTTTAAGTCTATTAGCAAGAGTTTTAGCAATAATTTTATAAAGACACCCCACCAAAGAGATAGGCCCTAGCTTAGACGAATTTTGGCACTTAGGAATGAGCGTGATAAATGATGCATTACACCCCTTAGGTATGAATCCAATATAGTAGAACCATTTTACAGCTTTAACAATATCGTCCACAATAATTCCCCAATTGCTTCTAATAAAATTAAAATTAAATTCATCCGACCGTATACTCTTTGATCCTCCACACTCTTTAACAGTCCCCAAAATTTCATCCTCACTAAACATGTTGCAAAGCATTTCATTGTCAACTTTGTTGATACAACCAAACTGTATCCCACTAAGTTTGCCCCATACTTGGATTGAGATGTGAATCTACTTGCAACGAATTGATACACTTCCTTTTTTTTATCAATATTGGTTCCTCACACCATTCCCCATTAATAGGAAGGCCTCTAACTTCATTATTTAAAAGCCTCCACCGTAGCTTAGCATGGTAAAACTTAGAGTTTATATCACCCTTAGCCAACCACTCCGCTCTAGCTTTCTGCTTCACCATTGCATTTTCCTTTTTTGCCAACTTTTTCAGGTCCTCCATTAATCCAGTTCTCCTGATTCTCATTTCATCCTGTAATTCCCCATTGTCATCCACTTTATCCAAATTTTCAATTTCTTCCAAAATTGTTTGCTGTTTAGCTTTGTCTTTGTCAAACACTTGCTCCCTCCATTGTTTCAAGGTCATCTTAAGGTCCTTAAGTTTAACTTTTAGTCTCTCAAGATCATTCCCACAATTCACGTTTTGATCCCAAGCCCTTTTTACTACATCCCTAAAACCATCTACTTCCTCCCAAGCATCAAAAGATCTAAATGGTTTTGGTCACCAATCTACTCTGATGTCTTTAATTAATAAGACACAATGATCAGAAACTTGTCTACTCAAAACATATTGTCTAGACCCTGGCCACATTTCCACCCAATTCCTCAAAACCAGTGCTCTGTCCAATCTGCTCTTAGCAATTCCATTTAGCTGTACCAAGTATATTTCCTTCCTACAACTTGAAGATCTAGCAGTAGGTTACTATCAATAAAATTATTAAAATCATCCACTTCACGCCTATTAGCCCTGCTATGACCAATACCTTATCTTTCAAAAGGATATCTCACATCATTAAAATCTCCTACCACGCACCAAGCTACACTTTCTTTATTCCTCATAATACAACCTAAATTGTCCCACAAAATCGTTTTATCGGTGTTAGATCCCTAGGAGTAAACATTAATAATTCCTATCTGAATAGTTCTATCACCCCTTACTATTTTATATTTTCCTTCAATTACTACAAACCCTTTTCCTTCTTCACTCCTTTCACACATGAACACATTCTAATTCCAAACATTCATGATTTTCCCACCTTTCATATCTACACTTCTATGCACCCAGCTAACCACATTTGATCCCCATACATAAAACACTACTGATTAGCTACAGTCCCCAACTTAGTTTCTTGAATACACACCACACCCGGGTTTTCCTTCCTTACCAGAGATCGTAAATAGGTCCACTTTACCCCACCCCCTAGCCCTCTGATATTAATACTTAACACACTCATAGCGAATCCCGCCTCCCTTCATTCCTAGATTCCAGCATCATTTTGGCATCCCTAACTTAATTAGATTCCAATTTAGAATCTAACGGTATAGGTCACTAAAACTTTGGTATCTAATGTTAGATACCAATTATCTTGACTTAATTGATCACTAAATTTAATCATTACTTCTATTTTGTAGTTATTTAACAATCAAAATTTAATTTGGTGACTATTTTGGTCACAATTAGCAATCATTTTATTTGGTAGCTAAAAATTGGTCTCTAAATAGTTTTTTTCTTATAGTACAAACTAATCTTTTAATAACTAAATAAGCTATTATGTACTTATTAATTTATTTATTTATTTATTTTTAACAAACAAAACCAGGCGACATTGTCCCTAAGACAATTAACCACTACGAAACCTATATTGAACATTATGATCAATGATAACTAGGCAACAACATTGTCCCTAAGACAATTAACCACTACGAAACCTATATTGAACATTATGATCAATGATGATGTGGATGTGTCTTAATACTTATACATTAGTATATAAAGTCATGTAAATGTTTCTCTGTGATTCATGAATTCCCTATTGAATATGTATCTTACCTTCCATGCTTTTATTTCCAGAATTTTGTATGAGTGAGGCTCATGAAATTCATACAAATCAACATTCTTCCTAGCAAGAGTTAATGTATTAATATAGCTACGTTGTTAACATATATATTGGTTCCAAATTAGATGATGTTAAAATATGAAATGAATATAAAACTAGTTACAATGTATTTATCATCCATATACAAAAATATTTTTCAATTAAGTGGCTATCTTGGATTATTTCAAAGACGTCTTGCAATTGTATGTATAATGACACATTGTCCCTTTCTATGCCAGAAACACTTACTTTGCAAGACATAATATAAAACACTCACATGGATACTAGACGGGATGACATCCGTTAAGCTATAAATGAGTCATTCAAACACGAGTCTACACTTTGAAGAGTTTTTCTCAAAGTCACAAATGATCTTGATAATGATAGTAAATAACACCAAGTTTTGGTTATTAAACAAGTTTGCTAGTATTCAAGAAAGATTATTCTTGAAATTATATGATAAGATACATATAACAAACACCTAGGCAAATTCTAACAAGTCCTTAGATGCACAAGTAAGTCTAAAGCAATATTATAAACATTCACTTAAATTATTAGATGATAACTTATAAGACTGGATGAGTATATCAAAGAAGTGTTAGACACAAGATGACGAAGATGAGGCAAGTCTCAAAACACTAAATTTTATCTTCTAAAGTCAAGCAATTTTAGCATTTGAGAACTATATCATAAGAAGTAGAAACACAATTACATGAGAAGTTTCTGTAGATAATTTGTAAAGTTTCATAATTGAATTTTTAATTTTTCAATTCCACTTAAGTTGCTCACTTTCTTCTCAAGTCAATTTTCATACCTTTTACTTCATTGTTGTAATAGGACAACTTTTTTTCGTCTCGTCACACATCTCACTAAATGCATCTTAAAGTAGGTCATAGTTAGAATGAATCTCAAAATCAGAATTATTCACAATACTAGAGGTTTCACGATTAGTTATGAGACAAAAGTTTACTCTTTTCTCTACTTTTGAAGAGCCACTTGATGATGGTGTATCATTGTCATTATAAGCAATATAGGATCTTTTGGTCTGTTATGCTTGTCATTTCTATTTTCAACAAACATGTTTTTCTTTTGACTGCTTGGACACTCAATCCTTATATATATTTGTTTGCCACAACTAAAACAAGTGAAATTAATGAAATTAAAATAAGATTTTCTATGAAAGTACCTCTGATGAAATGAATTATTATCTATGTTTCTTTTCTTCAAGAACTTTTCAAACTTCTTTATTAATAACTGCAAATTTTCATCATCATTTTTCTTCCATTAATTTCTCCTTAATTGATTTTTTTTTTTTGTTACACTATTGTAGTCTATCCAATTATTTTTCCTTTTGTCATTAAATTATTGGTTAACAAGATTGCTCATTTCTAGTTCATGTTCTCTCAACTTGCCAAATAAATGTGCAAGATTAATAATGGACAAATCCTTTTATTTAGATATTGTAGTAATTTTTTGGTTGCCAAGATCTATCAAAACACTTCAACACTTTTACATTTAACTCATCCTTCTCAAGAGCTTTGTCACATCCTATAAAATTATTTATTATGTGAGTAAACATTTTCTGCACATTTCAAATTGTTTTGCATTTCTAAAAAATCATATTCTTGGATCAAATGATGCTTTCTTACCCTTTTTACATCTATGGTATTCTTATGTGTAACCTCTAATATATGTCCATTTCTTGGGCACTCCTAGGTTGAGAAACACAAAAAAATTCATCAAAATTATGTGTAAATGTAATAATGTTCTTGGTTATACAATCATATCGTGTCTTAGGATTTTCCATGTCAATAAAAGTAGCAACAAAATCACCGTAAACTTTATGCATTGAAATAAAAGGTTCATTAATAATAGAATTCCAAATACCCCAATAAATATATTTAATAAAAATTTTATCCTTATTTTCTAAAATTGATAATTAACCCTCCAAACATAGGTGGTCTATAGATATATGTACTTTCAAAAAAAATACAACTTCTTCTCAACCATTTTCTTGAAAACAAAGTTAAAACTCGAAGAACTTTCAACAACAAGCTCTTGATACTAATTGTTGAAAATATATGTTGAGTTAAGAGGGACACATTGAACTACGAAAGATTTTTGCAGAAAAGATTATTAACTTTCACTAAATCAAATTGGACAAGGTTATAAAACAATTTTTACAAAGATTTGAAATACAATATTGAGGGTTTTTTAAGTTCCAAGATATCAAGTATGTGTAATATACAATATATCAATAGAAAAAATAAAACACATAAAAGAAGAATAACAAAGAATTTTATATTGATTCACTGTATTATGAGTTATATTTAATTTTCCAACTAGACTAATTTACTATATTTTCAAGTTTTACAAGAATCTTTCAAGAAAAGTAGAAAATACAAAACAGGAACTTAAATTGTACTAGATCTTCTACTACCACTTATGAAACCTACCATAAGTAACACCTTTAACAATCCTCTAATCAACATCAAATTAAAAAAAAAAAAAGATCATTTGAAAGTGTTATAGCGCAACATAAGACAGAGAAAAAAAAAAAAAAAAAAAAAAAAAAAAGGTGATCATTTGTTCATCCTATGATCTTGAAAAAGTTAATTCAGCAATTTGAAGAAGAATATTGGTAACTTGCATGAACATGAGAGAGAGAAAAAGATAAAGGTTATCATAGTATGATTTGTTCATTCTATGATCTTGAAAAAGTTAATTCAGCAAAGTAATTTCAAGAAGAGTATTGGTAACTTGTATGATTTCTCTCAATGTTTAAAATTGATTTAAAGGTCTTTATAAATTCTTTTGATTAATTAAAGATTAATTGAGATGATTTTAATATAAAGTTGTCAATTTTAATCAATTAAAAATTTATTTTAATTCATTAAAATAGAACTTGATGATTTATTATAAATTTTTAATTATTAAAATAAGTTTTTAACATATTACAATAAGTTTCAAGTGATTCTAATTATTTTAATCGATTAAAAGAGTGAGCTCGTTAAATTATAAATATTTAAATGATTTTAATCTATTAAGATATTCTTCCTCTTCGATTAAACAAATATAAACACGTTCTAACATATTAAAATATTGTTAATTCATTAAAAGGGAATATAACACTTCAAACATAGCTAACTTAACCAAAACAACATCAACAATAAAAAAAATTACGTGATGAAATGAATAAAATACAAACATATCTTACTTTATATACAATGCAATTTATTCTTTTTCTAGTTTTTGTATTTATTCAAGATTTTCATTTTTATGTGATGTAATTTGTTCACTTGTTTTCTCGTTTCTGAACTCATTTCAATGAATCCTATATAAAATTAAATAAATCTTAAATTTTTCGTTATACATAATATAATTTTCAGTATATTAATTATAAGTAAAAAAACTAATTATATATAATTTTTTAATCTAACTCAAGTTTCAAAATTTAGTTACATTAAAAACACATAACTAAGTCGGATTTAAAAATGTACATTCTTCTAACATATCAATCTTAAATTTAAACTTCATAGATATATTTTCTTAAAAGTTTAAATACATTTGGAATACCTAAACTTTCAGTTTATATTGAAGTGTTTGAAACTTTGTTCACTTTCAATTAAAACAAAATTCACCTCAGATTAATTTTCAAACTTAAATTCCAAAAACACCTGGAATATATATACATCTATATATAAAATATCAAATGAACAAAATTATTATATAAATACAAGAGAGTAATGATTATCTAAAACTAAAGGTTTCTATTATATTATCTCTCTTTCTAATTTACCTGCGGGCAGCTTCCTATGCTTCATTCTCAAAATTTTGACCAATGTTGTGGTTAGATTGAAGAGAGAATAAAAAAAAAATAGATGGTTATTTATATTAAGAGGAAAAGAACAAAGAGTGAAGGAAAATAATTGGAAATGATGTACTTATTAATTTGATTAATTTTATATATAAAAAATAATTTATAAATAAATTTATAAAATAATTTGATGTAAATAATAACTTTTTAAAATATTAATTAGAGTGAAAATAAATAAATTAAAATAAAAAATATTATAAAATTTAATAAATAAAAAATATTTTTTAAAATAATAAAATATTACAATAAATTATTTTAATTGAAAAAGATTCATTTGGCTCATTAAAATTCGGAGTGAAACTCGGACCTGCTCCAAATTTCAATGAAATGGAATTATTAATTCAATTCCTATTCAAAAGAAATTGAAACCAGAAATCAAATTATAGGTTCGGGCAACAATCTAGTTTTCATTTTGATTTATAAGATTTTTCATTTAAAAAAAGAGTTTTTATGTCACGAGGACCTAATTATTACAATTTAAATTATTTTATTTTATCTTAACATTTTAATATTTATATTCGAATTATTAATTTCAATTATTTAATTAACGTTAATCATTAATAAAATATTAACATATCTAATAAATTATGATTTTACCATAACTTTCTTCCTATTTGATCGCATATTTTTGAAGAAAAAGTGCAATGTCTGTTATCTTTTATTTTTGTGCTAATCACTTTCTTATTTTTTTCGTTCTTTCTCTTCCATTTGTGTATATCCAAAAATAGGGTATTAAATTAGACGTCAGTTATTAAATTATTTCTCTCTCGATATCTCACTTTATTCAATCCATGCATTTATAATAATTAAATTATAATTATATATTATCTTCTGACAATAAGATGTGACATAATTCAGATTTTAATGTACTTTTAAAAATATATATTAGGGCAATGGGAGCATCCGTACTGACTCATACACTTGAATAATAGATAAATTTGATATAGAATTTCTATATGTTTAATAAAGCAGCATGATGAAAGATTTATCTGATATTTGCGATGCTTCATTTTAACGTTTGTGTATACAGATAAAATGAGAAAGAGAAAATGTTTGAACTAAATGACAATTGTGAATCATCTCAACATGTTGTAGGCAGGTAAATCTCTCACGCTCCAGATGTCTTCCAGAGAAAGCTCGCGCTCTAACTGCGCTCTCGTCAACTTCAAAACCTCCTAATCAAAAAAATCATAAACGAATCAAGATTATTAGAGAGTAATAAGAATAATTAAGAAATGAGCAGATACCATTTAATGATACATTACATTAAATTCCATATATGTGGCACGCTTTGCTAGCCACTGAGCATCCATCATTTGAAAAGTAACACAAAAAAGGTTATCAAATGCCATTTCATCCTCTTCAAGCAATCTCAGAAAACAGATTCCGGACAAAGAAGATGGATGCCCTGCAACCAAAATACTTGCATCAGACCACTTTACATTCATGAGTGAGTAAGAAACACTAAGTGCAAATACGGAAACCCCCCAAAATAATATTATATCTGTGAAGGTGGCTTGGTGAAACAAGATTCTACTGTAACTTGATTACTTAGAGCAGAGAATAACCATCATCATTTCTTCTTAAGAGAATATATGGTACCTGATTGAAGATCCAGCATTTGAGCCAACATAAAAGAAATGTTGATTCCAGCTACTGCAAACGGATATTCCCACTCTGCTCTGGTTCCATCTTGTTTATTCAATAATCGCTGGAATGAATCCTGTCACAGCAACACATAGAAGCGAGCTTAACTAACCAAAACCATGCTACTCATTGATGTAACACATTGTGTACACGTGCTGCTTTCAAACCATTGTTGTAATGCAGAAAAACATATTTAAATGTGCACAATGAATATAGATACAACTTCTGCTTCAGATAAAGCCATGAAAGCAGAAATGCACAGGGGGGAAATTGAAAACTTATATAATTGCAAGAAATTCAAAACCAAAAACACAAGAAAAAGTTTGTGCACCTATAGCAGTGCAGCATCAAGAATAAATTTACATAAATAAAATTTGTTATAAAATTTGTTAATTTCAAAAGTATATTTTAAAACACTTTTTGAACTGATTTTAAGAATGAAAAAAACTCCGTTGAATTATTGATGGGAGAATTTATTGGATTTTGAAAAAAAGAAAAAAATATACATCATTAACTATCCATAAAATTAAATAAATCTAGATGAATGTATTGTTGTCACGACTACTTTAAACTACAGTGACTTTTTCATGCTTCTTTCAAGAACATCTGATAAAATAATAGGTATAAGTTCCATAGAAAATGCCTGGGATATGGATAGGTTTGCGTTTATTTATGGGTGGCCTGTCTTTGGTCTTCTTCTACAGAGATTTCTTTCTGAAGGAAACTTCACTCTTTTTTATTAATATATATATAATAGAGAGAGAGAGAGAAAGAGATTGGATGGCTATGTTGGACTTCTTTTTTAAATTAATAGACTCTTATTTTGTGAAAGCTGATTTTGTTCATATTTTAGCCAGTATAAAGAGGATTGACAGCAGATAAACCATCAACTCAGGAAACAACTCATTATGAAAGCCAGTATCATCTAGTATTTTTTCTATTTTCTACTTTCTTTTAGTTTCTCCTTTCAGAGGGATATCTTATCAACCCCCTGAGATTTTCCCACTTTTCTTTCATAAAATATTTTCTCAGAAAAAGAAAATATTTAAACTTGAAAATAGAAGCCAGGTATATGGATCTGCAGGAATTTAAAGCTCCCTCCCCCTAGGCAAAAACAAAAGGCTTGCATACATACATACATATATATATATATATATATATATATATATATATATATATATAATAGCTTATTTTCTAAATCACTACGGCACATTATTTAGCAATCTAGTAATTTCTGAATCAAAATGGATAAATTATGGGTCAATTTCAATCGTGTACAAGTGCTAGAAGTGTACTCTCTTTTTACAAGGATAGGGATAGAATTTGGCCCTGATAGAAAACCACTAAGCAAATTATAACTGTAAATATAATGAAAAGGAATTCGATATAATAATGTATTGATAAGAAATATTAAACCTACACATTAAGCAAGGGCAGTTATGCATGAATGCAAACGCAATGGAAGAAACTTACTGGATACTTCTTTGCAAAGAAGATGAGATTCTCTAATGAAATAAATCCTCCACCCCTGTGGACCATGATTAGAAGTTCAGTATTAACTAAGCTGAATTCCTCAAAAAACAAAGAATATGCAATTGAATGTGTAAAGATCAGAGTTCAAGGAACTATTGGAAGATCAAGATTACGATTGAGAAATATCTTGTCAAAAGTAGTCTTTCTGGAGATATTTTTCTGAAAAAAATAATTAGTATAAGCTGTTACATTATTTTATTCTATATAAAGAACTTACGCATACCATAAGAGCATGCCAAGGGAATGTAACCCATTAATTCCAAAGGTACACAAGAAACTACCCCTCTAAAATCCAAAATCGAACCATCAAACATTTAGAAGTACAAAACCTATAGGGAGTGTTAGTCCATGATTATTACAAATCAACAGAGTGTATAAGAGGGTCAAAATGTTATCATTCATTTACTATTATGAACCAATGAAGACTTAACAGTCTAAGATAATACTTTGAGTCTTTGAACTGTTGCTTAATAAAACCCTATCCATACCCAAGCTCCCAACCTCTCTCCTTAAAAATATGATGCATTGTTTTTTATCACACACCTAAAATCTGTTGCAGGGTCTGAACCTTGCCATCCCATTTCCTTCCAAAGGTCTGATTTAAGTGGAGGAAGCTCCCTGTCAGGGTAAGCCAATTTCCACAATTGTTTAAGTGCATCCTGCAACCAATAAAGATTGAAAATGGCATCCTACCGTCAGTAAAATAAAGTGTATATTACATATTCTACTTGCTATTTATATTATAAATTCTTAGAAACACCCTATGGGTGGATTAGATACCTATACTATACTACAAACATACTAGTCATTGTGTTTTTCCACCTTTCAGTTTATCCATGTTAGGCAATTTAAGTTTAAATTTTGTATATCTTCATATGCAAGCATTTGCAAGTCATGCAATTGCCATGCTCACATTTCAGTTCAAACATATTAAGATTGCATATCAAGCATGCATGCAGATTGCAGAACAAATAGAAAATCAGCTTTATTATATCAAAAGATACACATGAAGATAACAGCAGAATCAAAAACAAGTTAAAAATAAAACAGATACGAGGCAGGATATAGTAGCAAATGTCGGTAAAGTATGAAACTTAAAACAGAAAAATGCAAGGTTTATACTTGGTGCTCAGTTTTAGAACCATCAAAGGGAACTTCAAGCCGTTGCCGTAGGTTTTTCAGTCTTTCCTCCTGAAAAAGATATACATGTTAAATATCTACAAATTGCTGTAAACAAGAAAAGCAGGTGACCAGAAGCTATAAACAATAAATATATAACATAAAAATATTCTTCTCAGTAACAAAAGCAAACAAACATATACCTCAACTACAGTTAAAAGGGCTACAGAAGCTTAAAAAAAAAAAAAACTCCATAGATCAGACGTTTGAGTAAACATATTACAAAGGGAGGAGAACATTTTATCAAATCTCAAAGTTTGCTTTTTTACCATACAAAATTTACCATTTATATATCAACGAAATACATATCAAATTTTGAAGAAACATTGACTTACTTGTGCCTTACAGCAAACATTCAAGAAACTGTGCAGTAATATTAAACTAAATAGTGAAAATATTCAATCACATTCTTGATTACATTATCAGGATTTACCAGGCACCATTGCATTCATAAAAGAGGGGTTGGTAGATTTACGGGCCTTGATTTGATTGATCCAAATTCATAATTTAGATCAACTGTATTTCAGATAAGGTTCATAAATATAAGACATTTATATTATAGGAAATACAAATTTTAAAATCATTCGTATGAATTCATTTGCCAACGAATTAAATTATAATACTGTTACTTATTTTGGCATAAGCAAGCACATCAGAATTCTAGATAAGATTTCCCTAGACATACCTGCAGAGGGCTTAGCGACGGAGGAAGCATCCTATTGTTTTGCATATTTAAAGCAGAAGAAGGAAAAGACAAAAGACGCCCAAGAATAGATCCTGATCCTAGTACAACATTTGCTGCAAAGACAATATGAATAAATAAGGTTAAAGGTCACAAAATCACCGTTAAAATCATGACATGCTGCATTTCTTGTATCCCCATTTGTTCACCAGTCAGAAATGAGGAAAGGATACAGATAATAATACATGAAATCCAGATGTTAAGTATTTAGAGTACAGGTTCATATTTTTTCTAAGTGTAAAATAATACATGAAATGAATAAATATAAGCAGTCCTCTGATAGAAAATTAATGTATTTCAAAAACTAAGTATCCCGAGCAATGTTTCCCGTTTATCTCTAGGCTTTACATTTCAAACCTCACATGTAGTGATCCAATCACCATGAGATTCTGCCACCAAACTCAATAACTAGCCTAGTATTACTCAGAAGTTCCATCAGAAATGCTTAAGTAAGAAAAGTTCACAGCCCAAAGACTGATCCTTTTAGTTGCCAATATAAATGAAAGACCCCAAGGGAAAGAAAAAGGTCATTGACTTTCTTCACTAGAAGAATGCCAAAAGCATTGGTTCCCCATGTTTATTACTGATGGAAAACTTTCCACGAAAACTTTGCACAAAATGTGTGAACTATTACCACAAGAATCATGTTTGACGTTAAATGCAGAGCTCGCTCTGAGAATGCTAGGAAAACATGGGTCAGTCAGCGTATGCCAGACTAGAAGAAGACAACTTCCTCATAGGAAAAAATAAACATAACATCATTAGGTTAGTTGCAGTTGATGAAAACACTCATGATGAAAATAACAGTGAAGTATTGCTATATAACAGCCTACTACTCAATACTGATTCTATAAAGCTTAATTGTATCTGAAAGGTACAAAACGGTCATCCACCACACACCTAACCACTGAGCCCATTGCGCAATTATGTTTGAGAATATGAATGTCCAATGAAACTGCGCCTTCTTCCTCTCGTCATCCCATAGATCTTCAAGAGTACATATCTGTAAGACATGGAAAAACACAACATCACAAGATGCATACACATAACATCACAAACATGGAAATATTACATATTTCCTTACCTTCTTATTCTCAGCATAATCATCATCTGCCAGCAAGGGCTCACTCAAAGAATCTAATCCCGAAGAATCGAAATGCTCCTTCCTTTTGCCATCGACATCCCCATGATGGAGTCTTCTCCTCAACGATCTTGAAGACATCAGTATGCCTCTTTACTATAGTTCAGCCTACAAGTCAATAAAGGACCCTTTATCAGAGCACACAACCATCAAGTTAAAGAACATTATCATCATCAATGTTTTCAATAAAAATCCATGCATTTCAATTCCATGCATCACACCAGCTAGAGCTCCCTATTGTTTCCATAACCCACATCACAAGGATTGTTCTAATCTGTTTCAGATGTTGAGAAACACCAAACCAAGGGCCAATTCCGTCCAATTGCCCTAACCCCGGATACAAAAGCCACAAAAGAACTGACTTTCAATAACATAGTAACTCCAGAAATCACTAACAACAGAAATTGCATAAACCCTAAAATTATCTAATTTACCGATAATAATTAAAAAGACAAACTTTTTTTCTTTTCAATTGAAACCGAGACGAATAACTTGAAATGTGAAACATAAAAAATTTGGGGCGTTCTTAAAATACCTGAGTTTCAAAGAGGGGTGGAATCTCGGAATGGGAATGAAAATAATAAAAAATGGGGTGATGAGTCATAGAAATGAATTCAAAAGAAAAGGGGTTTGCTTAATTGTATTGCTATTGCTTTTCGTGGTTGATAAGGAAATTGAAGAATAAAGAAATGAACAGAGATTGTGTGTTATGATTGTGCTAACTCTTGACTTGAATGATTCAATATAAGGAAGAGCATTGAAGAAAGGGGAGAAACACATGTAAGAAATGAAAGGAAACTCCCAATATTTTTCTTCCATCAAAACCAATTTATACTCAGTATCAATTTGCGCCTCGTGCTCTATTTTAGTCGGTGATTTATTTTATGTGTCACTTCCTAAAAAAACACTATTTACCAACTGTTCTGTAACACTATAAAACACATCATGTCCAAACACAAAACAAAAGCAGTGCCCAGTTTATTCTGTTTTCTATCTTTCTATTTCATTTTAATAATTTAAACCTTAATATATATTTTAATTTTAATTTTTAGTATTATTCTTTATAAATAAAATATCATCATTTAATATTAATTGTAATAATAAAAAATACTCCTCTTAGACGTTTAGAATTAGAAATGAGATGGGTCTAACCCCAAAATGGAGAAAGTGCATTAACCAGTGAAGATAACATGAGTTATTTGACCAAGACTCGCAAAGATAAATAATATCAGATGCAATATGTAGTGCTTGCATAAAACTTTAAATACATCTCAAAGTTTGTATTTGACTAACAATGAAGAGAGACTTAAAAGTTGTGACAAGTTTCTTAGCTTCTAAATATATGAAATAGAATAAAGCAAAAGAATAAATCCCTCAATAAGTTAAGAAAACAACTATTTTCTCAGTCCCCTTGTATTTAAGAAAGAAGAAAAAAGAAATAGAGTTCCAAATAAAAAAAGAAAAAAAAATTATTTTAAGAATCAAGTACTCTTAAATTTTTCTTGTCTTGAGAATTCGAATTTATGAAAAAATGTTCATTTGTTATATTATTGAGTGTTGTCAAAATGAAGAGAGGGTTTAATCTTGCATAAGTTTGTAAGATGTTAGACCCTATTCAATATTGAACTTGATTGTTCATCCTCACTTCTTTTAAAAATCTTACTATGAAGAAAGTCAAGAATGACTACTCTTTTAAAGACTACTCATTTGCAAGAACTTGAAAAAATTGCTAAAAAATAATCATGTAGTTAATTTTGAGAAATTAAAAAAAAAATACTCGTATTATAAGCTAAGAGTTTATGGAAACTTAAATATGTTATTCTCTTAAAATAATATCAAACTACTCTCCTTTTGTTGATTTTATTAATCTCATAATTTTGTTATAATTAGACTTCCATAGTTTTAAATAACTAAAAGTTATTTTCATCACTTTTGCAATTATTTACTACAAATCTAAAATATGTTATAATTTTTATATATTTTCATTGTAAATTTTAATTGTAATATAATTCAAATATCTAAAAATTAAACAAATGTTTATATTATAACATAGCATAAAATACTATATCTAAATTCTACCTATCACATAAGTATAAGATGATAATTGAGGAAAAATATCTAAGATGAGAAAAAAAAAGATGAAAAAGGACAAATGAGAGTGCAACCACTAAGGAGTTAAAATGAGATTGGAGAATCAAACATCATATCAAAGCAACAAAGACCAAAGAATTCTTTTTGTTTCCAAACTCTCTTGGGACAAAGATGATGAAGGATACTTTTGAAGGTGGGTTCAAAAGTGGAGAGTTACACATCCTAATGAAGACAAATAAAAAAGGTCTGCATTTTGGTTTTGTTAAATACCCAAAGAGGGAGTTCCAATATGTCTATATTATAATTGGAGTGATTGGTAATTACATGTTAACCTAGCAAGTTATGAGAAAAAGGAAGTAATATCAGGTAAGATAAATCCAAGTGTGAGAAAGAAAAGTGTTGTGTATATGGCATTTTTGTGTCGGGCATGTGTACCTACATTAAAGAATTGTTATTTCCTACTAAGACGAATTAATTATGGAAGAAATAGCAACCATAGAAGGAATGTAGGGTAGTTGGTGAAAGAACAAAAAGAAAGATACATTATGGAAAATTTCATGAGGTAAAGTGTGAAATAGAAGAGGTTGTGTTTCAAGATTGACTTTGAAAAGGTCTATAACTAATCTGTTTGTTTATGCACACAAAGGGAAAAAGGAAAATCGATAATAGTATAGGTTTATATTCATTGATTTATGAAAGAAATGCGAAGATAAATATGCAATGATACATATTTTTCGTTTTTCCTTAACTATGGCAAAAAAAAAAAAAACAAAAAAAAATTGTATAAAATCTATAAAATCACCTATTTATTACATTGTATAAGGTTATATATTATGTATTATCTTATATATTATGTTATAATCAATTATGTTCTATTATGCTATATGTCATAACAGTTATGTTATATATCATAATTATTATATAATGTAACATGATTATGACGTAGTTAATTATATTATGTTATATATAATATCATTAATTATATATATAATATATAATAAAAATAAAAATAAATCATAAATTTTAAAAAAATAATTATAATAATAAATATTTAATAATATGAATCATAAAATGTTAAAATGTTAAAATAAGTAATATAATTAAAATAAATAATAATAATAATAATAAAGGTAATAAAAATAATAATTATAATAAATGTGTAAATTAATAAAATAAGAAAAAATTTATAATAATAATAGTAGTAAAATATTAATTTTAACAAACTATAAAATAATATAATAAAATTTTAACAACTAACTGGCAAAGCACATGCAAAGAATTTCTAAACAGATTTTTGAGATTTTGAATTACAAATGCTAAAGGTCTTCTCTGTTTAGCGGGCATTAACTCATATTAGACTATTTTTTTTTATATATAAAACTTCAAATTTAGTTGTTTAATAAAAGTTTCAAACTGTCAAAATTATTCCCAAAAGATATGAGAAAAAGGTTTTGATATTTTAAAATATCATGTTACACTTATTACATAATTTGATGTATAAAAAAATACTTAGTAAAAATTAAACATTAATCATTCATAAAAAATAATTATTAAAATTTATGGCTTATAAAACTCATGATTATCATATATAAAAATATATCTTCTGTCAAATGCACCAGTCAAATGCACCCTTAATGAAAGATTTAATTCTCAGTCTTATTTTCTTACCACTATAATTTGATAAACATTTTCAGATATTTTCTATTTTTTAAAACTTACTTCTAAAGTGTGGATACACTTTAAAGTATAAAGTGTATTTACAATTATTGAAAAAAGCAACAATTAATAATATTGATAAAACTATATATATAAATATAAAATACATTTCCATAGGGAAAAAAACAAATCCATATTCTCTACAACTTAACACATGTATTTGTGTCTAGGAGGTAAAATAGTTGTCCTTTCATTGGAAACTTTTTAAAGAGTGCTACCAGCACTCAATCTGAAGTTATCTTTTAATCACATTTTAATCTATTAGTTGAAATCATGACTCACTAGTTCGGGAATAGGACGCACCAAATAAATTATTCCTAATTAGCCTAACGTCAATTTCGTCTAACAGGACTGAGGGAATCAGGAAGGGGACATTAAATAGTGTCAATAAATTTTCTCTAGCATAAATAAAGATCCTAGCACACAAACCAGACACTAGCAGACAATAACAAAATCAACATTTGTCAATTGGTATTAATCTACATTAACATTTCAACCTCCAAGGCGTCAGAAAGGTGAAGCTATGGAAAATCATCTAGAGGTGAATAAGCATCTGCTAATGTTTATCCCCATAGGCAGCTTCATACAAACAAGATGAACACTTGCACCTCCATGATGTTTCAGATAAATACTCGAGACCCCAAGAGGTTCTTTCTCTCAACAGTTAAGACTGCTGAGGTAGATCTCAACTATTGCTATCAAAGCCTACTACTACTCAGACTTTAAACAGTAGGCGCAAAAAGGCAGAAGAGTAAACACTACAGATTAATTCTGGCCACATCTAATTCTAACAATTTACATTATTACACAGCAATTTCCCAGGGATGATATTGGTACAAGGTTTTGCAACAATGTTGGTCCAAGATCTTCAAATCATGCTCACTGCCTAGGTACCGGCGGTGGTGTTGATGGGTGGCTTTGCCCATAAAACCCTATGCCAGGTGGCCTGTAATATCCTCCAGGAGGAGACTGCTGTTGCTGCTGTGCCGATTGATTACCAGGCCCTGACAACCCTATTGCCACATGTGGAGGCAAAGGAGGTGGAGGTGGTAGGCTATTTGGTCCATATCCATAAGGAATTCCCCCAGCCATCAAACCCGTTGACTGGACATATTGGTTTGACGGTTGATTTGCTGAAGAATGAGGCGGGGGAGGGGGTGCTGAAGCAAATGCAGCTTGTAACTGATTGGCTTGAGACCCAGTTTGCATGCCAACTGACGGGGCAAGTGGTACATTTGCCAGTGATGGCTGTTGTATAGTGGCAGCATAAAAGGAAGAGCTGGTCATATCAGAACTATTAACATCAAGAGCAGGCGTTGGTTTTTCAAGTTTGGGTCTTTTCTCTGGGTTGAAAATAGGTAATCCTGATGAAAATCCTGTAGAATTTATGCTACCATTCAAGGAGGCAGCTTCTTCAGCTACAAAAGAACAAAAAACAGATGTAAGCATCTGGGCAGAGGATGCAGAGGCGGCAAGCTTAGCAGCAACAGCAGCTGCTGCTTCCTTCGCCTTCTTGCTATCATCTTCAGTAGTTTGGAAAGGTGCAAATAGTGCTGATTGAGCGAATGCAGGCTGAGATGGATCTGCAGCTTCTGCTGCTTGGTTAAGCCGTTTCCTAATACCAACTGCTTTCTCGATCTGCCCTCGTGCAGCCTTCCGAATATTAAAACCATCAATTTATATCAAACAAAATACACGTGAATCAGTTCATAGATAGTAAAACTTCAACACATTTAAGCATCCGATATACCCTTTTGATGAGTAATTAATCTGTTGTACTCTATCTTAGAGAATGACATGCTAACTTCTTTTACATTTTTAAATGCAAATTCAAACGAATTACTTATGCATATCTTTTTAATAATCTTTTAGATTCTACTTAAATGAATTATACGTGTCTATTTTATATTGTTCAATTTTTTTTGGAAGTATTTTCCTGTCAAAATGTATTTTTTAAATGTCACCCGAGTTTGAAAAATATTACTAAGAAGTTACATCTCATGGCTGTAAACAGAAAATTTAAACAGCGCCCATCAGATGTTAACCATTTACAATTCTTTTTTGATTGATTTATCTACAAACAAACACCAAATAACTGAACAGAAAAAGTTTCAAAACTAGCAGAACATAGAACCTCAAAATTGTGGAGGTAAAATATATTTATAAAGGAAGATTAGTTTCTCCATTTGTGATTTTTTTTCTTTATATAGGAAAAAGGAAGCCAAAACTAATTTCATGAGCCACTTATTCAAGTTGCAGAACATAGAACCTCAAAATTGTGGAGGTAAAATATATTTATAAAGGAAGATTAGTTTCTCCATTTGTGATTTTTTTTCTTTATATAGGAAAAAGGAAGCCAAAACTAATTTCATGAGCCACTTATTCAAATAATAATAAGCTCACAACAAAAGTTTGAGATTCCTTCAGACAAACATTTTCTGTTACAGTTAATATACAATTTGGTCTCTAAAAGTGGCAATTTGTGTTAATTTAGTCCCTAAAAGTGCACACTTATGCTGTCTGGTCGTAAAAAGTGCCACTTGACAAAAAGTCAAATGGTGTAAAACTAGGCAAGTTGAACAACCTATAAGTGATACTCAGTTTAACTCGTTGTAAATATCTCAATGATATTTATCTCCCTTACATTTCCTAACAGAATTTAAATAGATTGGCCAAATAAATCCACCGACTATAGTCTCTATAAAAAAGTATTTTTTATTTTGGTCCTTTGAAAAATGTTTCTCTTCCTTTTAAAATTTAAAATATTTGTTTTTATTTTCTTATAAAATGACTAAATTTTGGTTTTGGTCCCTATATATATTTTTCTTTGACTTTTGTTATCCAAAAATATGAGATTACTTCTGATCTGCACAATTTATTTTCGTTTTAGGGATCTATAAAATAATGTAAAGTATTACATGTTGACATCATATCAAAAACACTAACTCGTGTAAGTTGGATAGTCACCTAACTTTTCATTAAACACATCATATAACTATTACATAATAGTAGGAACCAAAAACAAGATTTCAACTTTTTGAGAAATGAAAACTAAAGAAAATTTTATAAGGACTAAAAACATATTTAAACCTATATATTTTTCATTATCTCTTGCTAATAAATTAATTATGTTATGTCAGTGACCAATTGACGAAATCTACATATGCCTTCAGTTGAAAATTGAACAAATGTTCACCTTTCTTAATCAGTGTAATATACTAGCCAAAAAGACGGAAATCTTAAGAATGCTCAAAATGGATGTTATTAAGTGGCAACAAACACATAAAATTATATTATAATTAGGCAAAGTAATACTGATAGAGACACCGAGAAAGCAAATACATAGATTAAAGACAGGTTGTTCTTACAAGCAACTGGGCATGAACAAGCTCTTGCCTTGATTCCTGAAAAAGCATTTTAGATTAATAAGCATTCATCAATTTCAGTCTTTAACATAAGCATACTAGTAGAAATAACTGTACTTGTTCCTGAAGTGCAAGTTTAAGCTGAGAAAGCAATGAATCCCTTGCAGACTCAGCATTTTCAAGTTGCTCCATATACTGCTTAAGCTTTTTTTCCTGCTCTTGTAAGTCATTGAGTAAGTCATTCACCAGAGTGGATCCTAGCTGGTTTCCTGATGTGATATCCAACTAATTGTCAGCATAACTAAATTTAATAAAGTATTGTTCCGCTATAGCAATAGAAATAATATGAAAGCTACACTGCTCTGCTTGAAGTACAGAAGTGCCATCAAGTAGAATTGGCCATGCAAGTCTTCACATGCCCTAAAAATCAGGTAAGTGCAATATACCAGCACAAATTGAATCCTTTGTATGACTATAATGACAATACACTCATGAGAAAATCCATATTCACAATCCAACACTTGCAAGATATCCATAACTGTAATTTTAATGATCCTTCCAAAGAATAACTCCTCGACACCGATGATGGATATCCAAAATCCCCAAACCATGGGGAGTGGGAGACCGATGGGGTGTTTCAGGTGGCAGCACAAAAAAAATAATGTCCCACCCCACATTCAACCCAAACAACTATTTTTTTTACGTCTTGTATGCTCTAATATATAACCCAAGGCAAATAATTGTTGCTTCAACTTTTTCTAATTGTTGCTTCAACTTTTTCAATTTTTCAACATGATTTTAGGGACTAGGTATCGATTCTCCAAACACAAAATGATAAAAGAACTACAGGCAAAAGCATAAAGAAGGATTTAAGATCAATGTTTGTTCTCTATACACACAAGCTATGATGTCCATATACTTACACACACAACATGAATGCATAACAAAAATTATAAAATATTTTATATAGATGCAAAATATTGATAAAGAAAGCAACATTAATTCTTTCTTATCAATTCATATACAATGATCACAATTTACACATTTGAGATCATAACAAAAAAAAGTACAACTTTTTCCTATATCATAACCAATTTTGGTAAACTATATCAATAAAAAACACTTTTCCTAGAACTCAAGATATATATATACCGACTCTATACAATAATAGCGTACAATTGACAAGCATCATTGTTAAATTACTGACTAGTGTTAATTGTGTCATTCTCCTCTCCTTCATTACCATTATCGGAGAGAAGCTACATTCTAAGTTTGGTTCATCAAGAGAGAACTCTACCAATTCAAGAAGCATAACACCATCATCAATGTGAACATATCTCCACTAGTGTCCACAACCTAATTTCTCCTCTTTTATACAATAATAGCTTTCATCTTTCCTAGAAAAGTTGTCGTAATGCACATAAACCAAATATTCAGTCCTTTTCAGGTCCATTTTGTTTCTCTTCAAAGAATGAATGAAGAAGTATATACTCCAATTCCTCTTATAACATCAAGAAGAATATGACCACTCAAGAAGATTTAAGTCAAGTTTTTTGGATATCACTTAGAGGTATTCAAGCCATATATACTAGAAAAAAAACAAATATTAGATAATCATCATCGATGTATTACTAAACATTCGAAAAGTATCGAGTATTAGAGTACTAGAGGAATTTTTTTAAAAAACATCACATAAAATATATTGATAATTTTCTAATATATAATGTTATAAATAGAGAAGTATTAGAATAAAAATAACCTCAATAACTCCAATTTGATTAGGAGAAAATATCTTTAAAATCAGTCCTATTCATTTTTATATATTTCTATTTCCTTATTTTAATGAGTTGATTGTTACAAATGGAGGAGGTGATGAAAATGTAATTGGTGTGATTGATATCTATAAAATAATTCTTTATTGTTATACATACTCCAAGTTAGTATCAGAGCTCTTATTATTGAGAGCTTTGTTTCCACTAACACATAAACAGCTGCCATCGCCATGCCATTGAAGTCACTAGTGAGCCATAAAGGTGCACCTGCATCAACCAATCACAACTCTAACAGTTGCGTTGCTAATGGAGTTACCACATGCAACCACTAGTACTTCTGCATGTAGCCCACAAACATACCTCTAACAATGCAGAGGTTGTCACTATGCTCATTTGCAAAGGCAATGTCAAGACGGCTCACAACGAGATAATTAAGCTTATTGTATCTCCCAAGATTAGAATAAAGTTCTCATTGGTCAAGTACAAGTTTGACACTTCGATCCTTGTATCCACAACCTTAGCATTTATCATCCTTGTGTCATTTATGAGAGCATATTTTATTTATATATAACCAAACCATCCTTAGATGACTCCTCCTGAGCTACAAATCCAAGAGGTCGCTCCATGTAGACTTCTTTACAATGGTCACCATGTAGAAATGTACTTTTGATGTCAGTATAATCTTAGTCATTGATTTGTACGTATCCTTTGGCAACTATTTGAGCTTTATAATGATCAATGTTACCATCAAGTCATGTATTAAAAGGAATGAACTCCCAAGTTCCACTACTTTGAAGGGCACACATATCATCAATCATTGCTTGTTGCCACTCTAGGTGAGCTAAAGTTTCACTTGAAGACTTAATAATAGGAATAGGAGATAATGAAGGCAAACAAGTATATTGTATGGTGGAAAGCCTATGATAACTGAGATTTGTATAACAGGGAAAAAGGTCATGGGTAGAACATGTACCTTTTCGAATAACAATAGGTAAATCATTTCAATGAGACTGGATCTATTACAGGGGATGGTGTTGGGAAAGGATCGGGCATGACCTCTACTATATCATCATTTATCAAGGATGGATTTTATAGTTGAATATCAGTAAGTCGTGAACAACATTGATATACGTGAAGCAATGTAAGAGAAGCATCCCCAGTACCCAATCATTAAGGATAAATGATGGCATTGCGTTAATGAGATATCATGTTGTAAGGACAACATCCCCCCAAAGAAGTGTCCATATAGTTTAAATAAAATGTCTATTTTTGTGTTCGGCTATGCCATTTTTTTGAGTATGAGGATAAGAAGTTTGCTGAAGGATACTATTGGATGTCAGTAATTGTTGAAATTGGCTAGACAAATATTTAAGAGCAATTTCACTACGAAAACATGCATAAATACACCATATCATGTTTTAATATGTTTGAAATACACAAAACACTTTTTATCAATTCTTTATTAATGAAATCCAAATACATCTAGAATAATCATAAACAAACATGACAATATTTACATCCAAAAGGAGTAGTAGCACGAGAAGGACCCCAATTATCAGAGTGAACAAAAGAAAAAGGAGACAAAGCTCATTTATCAAAAACTATGAGGAAACAATTGACAAACATGTATAATTCAAGAGAAATTCAAGTGTGGTGAGTAAATTTTGGCATTTATCCAAGAGAAAGACACGGCCCAGAAGTTGACAAAATTTTTCAATACTTGAAGTCAACCCAAGAAAGGGGCTACTGTTCAAGAAAGAAGACACTTTAATCCTGAAAATATATATTGATGCAGACTATACAAGTTCAATTACTGTCAAAACATTTACCTCTAGATATTGTATTTTTAATCTAGTAACTTTAAGAAGCAAAAACAGGATAAAGTATTTTGTTCTAGTGTAGAAGCTGAATTTTGAGCCCTTGCTCAAGGTATGAGTGAAGGACTCTAGATGAAAATCATACTAGAGGACCTTAAAATAATGGTAGACATCCTATGATAACAAGTTAGCCATGACCATTGCTCATGATCCAGTACAACATGAGAGAACTAAAAACATATTGAAAGTGGTGGGAACTTCTTCAAAGATAAGCTAGGCAGAGGTCTTGTAGTTGCAACCCGTGCACAAGCCTTCAGCTTGGGAAGAGTGTTAAAATAGTTTATTACTATTTGTTGTACAGCTTTTATAAAGCAGCTTTTTAGTGTACCTAGCTTAAGGAGTTCAGTATCACAGGCCGTAGCCTTTTTTTTTCCAGCTTGTACGTGTACTCACCAACATGTTGTACATATACATACATACATACATATTATACACACACACAATATGTAAAAAGTGTGATTTTATCTTAGTATCTAGGAAAATATGTGCAGCGGATAGTTAGGGACAATGTCCATTATTAGTCATATTTAAGTCCCTATATTATACTTTGAATGATTATAAATAAAAGATTTACATGTGATTAAACACACAATAACAAGCAATCCTTTCAATATAGTATATATATATATATATCAAATGAGAACAAAAAAAACTCACCAACCCTTGGTCGTCACTAAATTCAAGTGTTAAAAACGATATTTTAATCTGAAGTGAAACTTTTATAAAATCAATAGCGAGACCATCACACTTAAGAATCTCTGTTTTTTTTAAACATGAGGGAATCCATTCCCCCACAAGACCTATTACGTCTAATTTTTTTATTCTTTCAGTCACAACCAAGTATAACCTAAGAATTCAAATTTTCTACATAATATTTTTACACTTTAAAATTGGTGTTTCAGTTATAATAACCATTACTCCAAAACCGTCTACAGTTAGTCCTGCAGAACTATACCTAGAAAATATAAATAAAAAGATTCATGATCATATGATAGATGCAAGTAATTTAAAAATTTTCCATCTATTTATGTTTCCATCAGTCAAGCTAGGGTAGCAGGCAGAACATATTGAGTCCCCCTAGAAATATTCTTACCTTGAGCCAATGTATTTTCAACATTTTCCACAACTTTACCCACACCAAGCACAGCAGCACTGCAGTTGTTTAAAGCAGCTTCCTCATTAAGATGTTCATCGAGAACAGGCTGAAATGCAGATAGTATTTTCTCTGGCAAACACCCAACAGCCAGTTTCTGCATTGAAGATTACCAAGCGTTGACACATCTCAAAATCAGAAATATCAAAATATCAAACAGGCATAAGATCGTGCTATTGCAACTTGCTTACTATTCTAACGTGGGCATCCCTCTTCGCTATCTTGATAGAATTTGAACTCTTCCCATTGCTTGTAGATGGAGGGGGAATCTTACCCATTATTACTTCATCCTTAAGACCTTGAACTCGTGAACCAAAAACCTTCCTCTCCTCCCATATTGCAACCTATTAACAATCCAATCCAACACGCCAAACCCAAAGAAGATTCAAACCAAAAGGAAATGACAAAGAATGAAAGGTCAACTTAGAAAATACTAATATAACATGAATGACATATGAAAAAAAACTTAGAAAATAAAGGTCAGTAACATATAGTTAACAGAAATGGATCTCTACGTAAAAAACAACCAAGCAGTGTAGCCCCATCCCACTAATGGGTGTTCACTACAAAAGTGGATTCCAATACATCATTTTTCTTTGGAGTAGCATATAAAGAGGACATATTGCACTTAAGTTGATTTAAGGATTAATAATACGCACACAAACCCACTCCATGACAAAACCAGACATTTCTTTTCATTACTACATATGAACACCTAGGAAGCACAAATACAGTACACATTATTGTATCTGTAGATATGATATGACATAACACTGGCACAGGAATAAGACAAATTTTAAAAATGGATAATGCGCTATATATAATTAGTAGAATTAAATTGATTCAAAGATTCCTAGAAATTCTCAAATCATTTGAGACAGCTTCTTCCTTTTTGAAAAATGGCAAAATATTTTCCTTAATGACATTCAATGTCGCTTTGATGCAACTCAAAGTACAGTCTCTCTCACACAAACCAATCATGATATAATCTCACATGTAGCAGACTTGGAATGAGTGGAAGAATTGAAGAGATTTTGGTAGTTGATTTGTTGAACGATGTCAACAATAAACTTGATAAGTTATATATGGTCCTAATGCTGAGAAGTCTACAATCATATTTTGATCATGTATATGACCAAATTTTAGCTGGTGATCAGATTACTTCAATGGATAGCTTAGTTACTAGGCTTCTTCGGGTGCCTACCTCGTTAAAAGATGAAAACTCAGCAGAAGTTATTCAAATATCAACAATGGTAGCATCATGAGGGAGAGGAGGAGGTCGTAGCAACTAAGGAGGAAGAAGTGATGAAGTCACCACGAATGGGATTGAACCAACCCATAGTGAGGAAGAAGTGTACAAGGAGATTCCTCCAAGATTTGAAACTCATAGTGGAAGAAATAAGGTATATTCCTAAAGAAGACTTTATGTGATCTTAAGCAATCTCCAAGGGCATGATTAGGGAGATTTGCATGATTAGGGAGATTTACATAAGCAATGCTTTTCTTAGAATACAAGCAACACCAAGAAGATCATACTTTATTCATGAAGCACTTTGTTACATGTAAGCTGATTATACTTCAGGTCCATGAGGATGATATGATTATTTCAGAAGATGATGAAACAGAAATTGGTTTTAAAGGAAAAAAAAATGGCGGCCCAATCTAAAATAGAAGACTTGGGAAAACTCAAGTATTTCGTTAGATTAGAAAAGACCCAATATCAAAGATTTGTACGTAAACTTATTTATCTATCGCACACAAGACCAGACATTGTTTACATAATTAGTGTGGTAAGCTAGTGCGTGCCCCATCCATGAGAACATACAAGCAATTCACCAAGTTCTTTACTACTAGAAGTCAATCCCACGAAAGGGCCCATTATTACTTAAAAAAACCCGACCAGATCCACGATAAGGCCCAATACGCAAAGAGTATTTAGTGGTGCTTGCTTACCTTTTTTCTACAAGGGTTGCATCCAAATCAAAACCGACGACCCGCGAGGCACACGATACACCCAAAGCTTCACGAGTCACGACCATTGCTTGACGCCCTCATAGTCACTCACTACCCTCGCAGTCGTTGCCACTCGTTGCCCTTGCACTCGCCGCCCACATTCGTCATCACTCATCGTCGCTGCTATGTTGCTTTTTCTCGTCACTATATTCCTCTCTTCCTTTTGCTATTTTGCTTGTCGTTGCTCAGTTTTATTTAGGTTTGAAAGAACAAAATGGCATCAAGTGGTTTAGCTAACGCTCCTAGGAGTGGAATTGGAGCAAGGATTGATCCTGCATGGAGTTACTATGTTTCTATTGATGGGTAAGAAAGAAATGTAAAATGTAAATAATGTTAGAAATTATTAACAAGTGGGATTTGTCAATTAAAGCATCATCTAGCAAGGACTTTAAAGGATGTTAGCACAGGTATAGCAGTTCCTAAAGACAGTAAAAAATTAATGTTGGATGTGTTTTTTGTGTTACAGAAAAATTTGATTCAAAATCAACATATAGAGAAGTCCTATGGGATAGTAGTATGGGTGATTCAGAAATTGCTAGCAAAAGACTAAGTCAAGAAAAGAGTGAGGAGTCATAAAGTATTTTCAAGAAAAGTGGCACTCAAACTACATGAATGTCATTTTCAATAAAAGAGAGAGGGAGGATACATGTCAAGAAATTGCTCTATTTTTTTACAATAATGCTATTCCATTTAATGTAGCAAAGAGTGAAGAGTTCAAGAGGATGCTTGAGATGGTTGCCAAACATGGTGCAGATTTAAGCCACCATCATACCATGGAATTAGGGTGCAATAATTGAAGCAATGGGTTGAGGAGACCAATATGATCTTGGAAGAACATAAACTATTTTAGAAGAAAAACGGGTGCACAATGATTACAAATGGGACCATACTTAATTTTCTAATAAATAGTCCTAAGGGAAGTGTCGTTCTAAAGTCCATTGATGCTTCCGACATATGCAAGACAGCCAAAAATATTTTCACGATGATGTTGTTAAGGAGGTTGGAGAAGAGAATGTTAATGCAGCTAGAGAATTGTTAATGCAGTAGAGATAAAAGTTATATTGGACACCTTGTACAGTCCACTGTATTGAATTAATGTTGGAAGATTTTGGAAAAAAATATCACTCCATCATGATACAATAGCCAATGGTAAGAAAATCACAATTTACATATATTCCAAGAACTGGTCTTAATTCCCTGTAGCTCAAATATACTAAAGTGAAGGATTTAATAAGACCAATCAATACTCATTTTGCTACTTCTTATTTGACCTTGGGATGCTTGAATGAAAATAAGGGAACACTTATTAGGATGTTCACATCCAAGGAGTGGCAATCTAGTCAATTTGTAAAGACTAGAGATAGAGGGTTTGTGTAAACTTTGATATTGGATAAGGGATTTTGGGAAAATATTTTGAATTGCATGATGATTATTCTTCCCCTATAAGGTGTTGCACATGGTGGATTCAAATGAGAAACCAGCCATGGGATTTATTTATGAAGAAAAGGATATTGCTAAAGAGGAGATACAAAGTATTTTCAATGGAGTTATAAAAGGTAATAATAATAACTAATTGTCTTTTACTTATATTTGATTTTCTAATTTGTTTTTTTTTTTTCTAAATATAGACATTGTTTTGAGATTAATCTATTTATTTTTATCTTACTTAGCTACACTCCCCTTTGGGAAATCATTGATCAAAGATGGGACAGCCAATTGCATAGGCTATTGCATTGTACATGCTATTACCTTAATCATATGTTGCACTATGATATTGGGTTTAAAGTTGATCATGAGGTGAAACGTGGAATGTATGATTGTTTGGATAGGTTGGTGGGAGACATTGATGAGATCAATAAGATTGATGCTCAAATTACGAGTTTTAAGGGCGAGAATGGATTTTTTTAGTAGTCCAATAGCTCAACATACGATTTGTAATTAGAATATCGAGTTTGACTTTGAGTTCATCTAATTGTGAGTGTAATTGGAATGCTTTTGTGGGGGTAAGAATTTAAATTTATGAAATTGATTTTATAATTATTTTTTGATTGGCTGGTATGATGTATTTTTTAATTTAATACTTATTTAGATCCATACCAAGAAAAGAAATCATTTACAGCAAAAGACTATGAATGATTTGGTGTTTGTGATGGCTAATTCAAAATTGAAGAAGAAGGATGTTAGGAAAACAAAAGACTATAACATTGATGATCTTGCTTCGAATGATGAATGGAATGTGGAGGAGAATGAAGCAAATTCAAGTTTAGATGCTTCAAATGAAGACATCTTAGTTGAAGTTGGAGAAGATGAAGATGCTAGTAGAGGTGGTGTTATTGCACCTATGGATGATTTGGAGGTTCCTCCAATTGCTAATAATGATGAAGGTCAAGGAAGAGATGACATTAATGAAAATGAAGATCATGAGTAGAATGATGATATCCTACATTTAATATGAAGGATTTCCTTGGATTGTTTGCATTAAACATTTGAGTTTATTAGTTGTTTTAAGCATGAACTACTTAAAAACTTATTATGTATGAGTTATTTTTATCATCTATACTACTTTTAATGGATGCACATGTTTATGAATATAATTTTTCATATACTAGTAACTCTAACAAGTCGAGTTACGATTCTTTTATCCCCTTTCCGATCCTCTTATGATATTCGAGTTTCACAACATTCGTCTACATTACTAATACGCATAAATGAAATTCCCAGAAAAGACCTACGGAAAGGATAAATGTTTGACATACAATGAAGGAGAAATCTATATCAATTACATCATTGAATTAAAAAAACTACAGCAAAATATGGACGAGTTAGATACTTTAACCAGAACAATTTTAACATTTTGAGCAATATGCCTTTTTAGTTCAGTGTACTCATTCCAACAAAAAGGGGAAATGCTCAGAAAAATAGAAAGGGACAATTCTACACCATTACAATATAAGCAAAGTATAAAAGATTGAAGATAATAATTATACTATGTTTTTAATACAATTAATTCAGAGAATTTGTAAAGAGTAAAAACGAGACTTACTAGTCTGGCCACTGCATTCCTTCCAGAGTCATCACTACTTTCAGAAACACGCCTTAGAGCTTCTGGAAGAACTTTCCAGAATTCGTTGACAAACTCACTACCCTTTCGTCTACTATTTTGCAAGATGTCATTAGCCAAGTATAGAAAAGCAATACACTGCTCTTTCTGGGAAGCATTGAATAATTTATCCCAAGTTTCAACTATTTCTTTTGCTCTTTTCCGGTGAGAAATACACCAACGGGACAAGGCTGAATTATTGCTTAAGAAATACAGATAGCAACACAAATCTCACTAAGATATAACCCAAAAGAGGAAGGAGGAATAATGCGAAGGAAATTAGATTGAACAAGTGAAGTAAAATGAGCAAAATGTTATTATCGTTTACCAACAGTATAAATGCAACTAGCTTATTGATAACTCTGGTACAGACAGGTACAACATACATCTCAAACAAACTTTTAAACAAGTTGTGTTTAGCTTCTCTATACCATATTCTAGCCGTCTCTTGGGATGGGTGGGGAAGGGGCCTCTCTTAGGGATTTGGAAAATGTACAACAATCATTTGTTAAAATAATCTTTTGTTTGGTTCCTTTGATTTGCTGCTTTAGTTCGTTTTACAGCATTCACTGTCCCCATGCTTCATACACATCGCTTTCTCTGACTAAAAACTCTTCATATTCATCAAAATGATAGCTGAAACTTAAAATGTTACTGAAAAATTTTAAAGATTGAACGATAAAATGAATCTGTTAACTAAATAATGTGAAGAAAAAGTAAAAAATCAATGGGAAGGGGTCCAAACTTCCACATAAGCAAAACATAATGAGCCAACAGGGAAAAAATACCACAACCCAATTTCTTAACAGTATTAGAAAGTTCATCAAAAGAACCATAAACAAAACTTGAGTCCAGTAATTAATAGAAGCCGAAAAGATATTTATGTCCCACCATAATGAATAAAAAGGAAGAGCAAAAAGACATTTTCAAAACTAAATTACTCCCATACAAAGTTCACCATATAACTGCATAAACAGCAAAAACTAAAAAATCCTCATAAACATGTTAATTTGTAGAAACTCTTTCATTCAGTTTTCTAAAATCTGATTTTATTTTTTGTGTGTAAGTTAATTTTAGAAATTTATTTAATGGGCATTTTTAACATATAAATCAATTCATAGCATATAAAGAAACTAACAATGTATAGGTACTGCAAGTCAAAACTATAGCATATTAAGATCACATCCATTGTCTGCCCAAATTTAGACATATCCTAATTCAAAAACAAGAAAACTGATTTTATATCAAGATGATATAGGCCACATTTCTTTACATCTATTTTTCTAAATCCAAAAAAGCCACAGTGAGGTGCTGTGCAATTGCACTTCATGTAATGAATGAATCATGCCATAGAAAGTTTGTATGAATAATTTATTGGCAACCTGATAATGCATATATAACCAAACAGAAAATTGTCATTAAAAACAAAAGACAATAAAGAAAATAGGGATCAGTGATGGATACATTGAATGCTATGTTGTGAATTGTTGACATTCATCAACTTCTCAGCCAACAACTGTCCATCAAATGTGTCGTTGCTCATACTGTCTTTTGCCAAGTTTCACATATCATGGAGATTTTCCTATAATTTAAATGAGTTGGATGTCAATAACAGACAGAACTTTATGTATATATTGAAACAAAATAAATTCAAAATTGGACAAATCAATCGTTAAGGAAAGCCAATCGTCTTTGTTAAACTAGAGAACATAGAGACAATGGACTAAATACCGTGTTTGTGAATATGAAACAGATATAAGTTGTTTATATAGACTCATACATTTATAATACATGAATAGAGGATATTGTACATGCTAAAATAAAGATTACAGGACTATCATAATAAACAAAATACGTTTTTTATTTCATTCTCAACACCCTCTCTCAAGCTGCAACATATAAATAGTATGCACCAACTAGTCATAGAATTGACAAAGCTTGTGACAGTATCTCCTAACTTGATTTTTTTTTCTTGATGAAATGACAATCAACTTCAATATCTTTAGTCCTCTTGTGAAATATTGGATTAGAAGCAATATGCAAAGTTGCTTAAATATACAAATCACAGTCATTAGTTTAGCCCCATCAAACTTGGGTTCTTTAAGGAGTTGTTTTAGTCATTTCAGTTCACAAGTTACCATAGACATGGTATTGTATTCTACTTCAACATTTGATCTTGCTCCAACATTTGTGTTTCATACTTTTCTAAGATATTAAATTTCCTCTAATGACACGCAATACCAAAAATGGATCATCCTGTCACTAGGTGAACCAATCCAATCAGCAGTATCCAACTACCTGAGTATTTCCCTTGATTTAGTAAATAAGACCCTTGCCTAAAGCACTCTTTATGTACTTCAATATCCAAATCACTAAATCTCAAAGGTCCTGACAAGGAGAGTTCAAGAATTGACTCACCACACTCAAAAAAATAAAATATAAGGATGAGCAAATGTAAGATGGTTTGTTGTGTAGGTCGAGTTCAATGATCTGGGTTGGAAGTATTCTCATTTATTGAATGAATTAGACTTGAACATCACCGTCAGCAATTATTGTGGAAAATTTATGAAAAGGGGAATTACTAGGGCCAAAGGACATCAAAAGGGAAAGGACAATGTTGCATCTTGCACCAAGACTTCCAAAAATATCAAAGAAGGGTTTTGAAAATTGTTGAATATAGCGGACTTAGCACATGTTCTCCGTTATTTTGTTACTATTTTGTTATTTTTATTATCTATAAATACACAACTCTTTGTGTGTATTTTTACACAAGAAAATTAACTCTATACCTATTTCTTTTTATTTTAATATGATATCTAGAGCCTAGGATTAAAGTTAAATATTTTTTGGTGAACCCACTGTTCACCATCCAGTTGCCCCCGCTGCTGCTGTTGTCACCGCCACCGCACCACCATCAGGAGCGCCTCATCCAGGCAACCACTGTGTCGTTGGAATCGCAACGATCGGAGCAGTGACATGCCTTCACGTGCCATTTTCGTCTCCGTCACCGCTGCTGTCGCGTGTGGCAGCACGCCTGGCGGCCATCAACATCGTTGTGATCGTTATCCTGCGAGTGTTCTGGATCTGTCCTCATCATTTTGATTGGAGCCCGTTTGAGTTTTAGCATTGTTCTCTCTCCTCTATGCCTTCTTCCGCAACTACCGTTGCCTTTTTTTCTACGGATGCCTCCTCTACTTTCTCTGTACCTGATCACTACTAATTACATCAATGTTCATCTGTCAATTGATAAATTGGATGGCACAAATTATGATACTTGGGTTTCGAATATCAGGTTATAGCTTAAAAGTCAAGGCTATGTTGATCATCTTACAACGTCTGTTGCTAATGTTCCTGAGAATGAGATTTCTCGTTGGTCGAAAATTGATGTTCAATTATGCATAGTTCTCAAATCGACCATTCACTCGTCTTTGAAACAAATTTTTCGTTCTTATGAGACGTGTTCAGAAATTTGGGAACATGCCAAATTATTATATACCAATGATACTTAACGTCTTTATGGAGTATGTCAAAATCTCCTTCATGTTGTTGCTTCGAGACCTCTTGATTATACAATGCCTGAGTATCTTGGTAAAATTCATGCTCTTTTCCATGATTTTATTGAATTGTTGCCTCCTGCATTCACTCCGTCGGTCCAAATTTTTCATGTTATTAACCTTATATGGACTTCTTGATAATTATTCCCCTGTTCGTATCAAATTTTAGAATCTCCTGTTGTGCCCACCCTTACTTCTATTTCTTCCACCCTTATGCATGTACCAGATAAATCCCACATTGATATATCTACTCCAAGTAATGACTCTTCTGCTTTGGTATCTCAACGTGATGACTGCACTCGTTCTCGAAAGCTGAGCAAAGGGCGTCATAAGTGTGATCGTTGTGGCAAACTTGGCCACAAAATTGACAGGTGTTACGCCTTACATGGTCGTCCTCCTAAAACTGCTGCAGTTGTCCAAGCTACTCCTGTGCCACCTTCTACCATGGATCCTACTTCATCTGATACCTCAGGTCCACCTGTTATTTTCAATGAATTTCTTAAATAATATGAGGATCGTCAGAGCTTTGGTTCCACTACTTTGTTGCACATACAGGTATCTCTTTTGCTGGGCTCACCCACTCCAATTCTTTTAGTCCTTGGGTTCTAGAATCAGGTGTCACAAATAATATTACTAGTAATAAATATTTTCTTTTCTTTGTCTACCTTTGGTCATTTACCTTCCATTACCATGACTAATGGTTCTAAGGTCTCATCCCATGGTGTTGGTACTATTCATCTTTTTCCTTCTTTGTCTATTGATAATATTCTTTATGTCCCTGAGTCACCTTTTAATTTATTATCTATTAGTCGTCTCACTCATTCTCTTGATTGTATTATTTTTTTTATCAAAGATTTTGTTTGTTTGCAGAACCGAAGTTCGAGACGGATGATTGGCACCGAATGTGAGTCTCATGGTCTTTACTGTTTACGAACATCTGCTCATGTTGGCATGGTCATGGACTCTATCTCTCCTTCATGCTCAGTTGGGACATCTTAGTCTTGCCAAGATGCAGCAACTTGTTCCTAGTTGTCCTGTTTGTCTTGTGAGTCGTGTATTTTAAGAAAACATAGTCGCAGTTCTTTTCGTAATAATGTCTCCCAACGTGTTTCATCCCTTTTTGTCTTAGTTCACTTCGACATTTGCGGACCAAGTCGTGTTAAGTGTAATTTAGAATTTCAGTATTTTGTTATTTTTATTGATAATTATTCAAGATGTCCTTGGTTATTTTCAATGAAAAATCATTCTGCATTATTTTTAATAATTGAATCTTTTTTTAATAAAATTAAAAATCAATTTGGTGTTTCAATTCGACTCTTGCGGAGTGATAATGCTCGTGAGTATTTTTCTCAGTCTTTTACCACTTATATGAAATCTCATGACATTCTTCACCAAACCTTTTATGCTTATACACCTCCACAAAATGGAGTGGCTGAGCGCAGAAACAAACATCTTGTTGAAACTACTTGTACTCTTTTAGTTCATAGTGGGGTTCCTTAATGATTTTAGGGTGATGTTATTCTTAGTGCATGTTATCTTATTACTTTGTATGCTATCTTCAATTTTAAAAAATAAAATTCCTCACTCTATTTTGTTTGTTTCCTCATGAGTGTCTCCGTCTCTTACCTTCTAAAGTTTTTGGGTCTACATGCTTTGTTCACAATTTTAGTCCTGAGCTTGATAAATTATCTACTTGGTCACATAAATGTGTCTTTTTAGGGTTCACTAGTTCTCTAAAGGGACATAAATCCCTTTCATCCTCACATAATCGTTATTTCATTTTTGCAAATGTTACCTTTACTGAATTTTTTTTTATTTTAAGTCTTTATCTTCTCCTCTTGCGTCTTCATCTAATAAAATGCATTCCATAGTCTATGATTCTCCTATCATGTCTAATGTACCTACTGAGTCGCCTCCTTCACCACCTCTTAAGGTTTATAATTGTTGTCAAACTTCCCAACATCTACCAAGTGACTCTTCTGGTGCCAGATCTTCCGCCCCCTCCAACTCCGCAAATTAAACCTAATCTTCCCGTTGTCATTCGTAAAAGTACATGTTCTATCCTTAATTCCTCTCCACATTATACTACATTGAACTATCATAGACTATCTCAACCTTTTTATGCTTGCCTTTCGTCCATTTTTTCAGTGTCTATTTTAAAAACTATAGGTGATGCTTTAGCCCATCCTGGTTGGTGTCAAGCTATGCTTGATGAACTCAGTACTCTTCAGAACAGTCAAACTTGGGAACTCGTTTCTTTACCCTCTGAAAAATCTGTTGTTGGTTGCACGTGGATCTTTGCTATCAAAGTTGGTCCTGATGGCACTATTGATCGTCTCAAAACTCATCTTATGGCTAAAGGCTACACCCAAATTTTTAGTTTGGACTATGGTGATACTTTTTCTCCAGTGGCAAAAATGACGTCTATTTCCCTATTTATAGCTGTGGCAGCTCTTTAAAGATGACCTCTTTATCAACTGGATGTCAAAAATGTTTTTCTTAATGGAGATTTGCATAAAGAAATTTATATGGAGCAACCTCCAGGTTTTGTTGCTCAGGAAGAGTCTTCTGGATTGGTATGTCGTCTCAAATAGTCTCTCAGGGCCTAGTTTTAAAAGTTTAGTAGTGTTGCTAAAGAATTTGGTATGACGCGCAGTGAGGCAAATCATTCAATTTTTTATCGTTCGAATACTGGGTGTATCTATCTAGTTGTATATATTGATGACATTGTTCTTACAGATAGTGATTTTCTCAACTTAAACAGCATATTTGTCACCATTTTCAGACTAAAGATTTTGGTAAACTTATATATTTCTTGGAGATTGAGCTAGCGCAATCCAATAATGTTTTTGTTATCTCTCAAAGAAAGTATGCGTTGGATCTTTTGGAAGAAACTGGGTTAATCAATTTTAAATACGATGACACAACCATGGATCCTAATGTCAAACTTCTACTTAGTCAGGGGGAGTCCCTCTCAGATCCTAAGAAATATAGAAGATTAGTTGGAAAGCTAAACTATCTTACTGTTACTCGTCCTGATATTTCTTTTGCAGTTAGTGTGGTGAGTCAATTCCTTAACTCTCCATGTGTTGATCATTTGAATGCAGTCACTTGTATATTGAAGTACATTAAAGGTTCTCCTGGAAAAGACCTGTTAAATGGTCATAATGACCATACTGAAGTTGTATGTTATACAGATGTGGATTGGGCAAGGTCTCCATCGGATAGAAGATCTACTTTCGGATATTATGTTTCTATTGGTGGTAATTTGATATCTTAAAAGTGTAAGAAACAACATGTTATGACAAGATCTAGTGCCGAAGCTGAATATAAAGTCATGGCCTTAACTGCCTATGAACTTATTTGGCTCAAACAGTTAATGAAAGAATCGCAATTTAGAAAGGTCACTCAAATGACACTCATATGTGATAATTAGGTTACCTGTGACAAGATCTATTGTCGAAGTTGAATATAGAGTCATGACCTTAACTGCTGTGAACTTATTTGGCTCAAACAGTTAATGAAAGAATTGCAATTTGGAGAGGTCAATCAAATGACATTCATGTGATAACCAGATTGCTCTTCATATTAGCTCAAATCTCGTCCTTTACGAGAAGACTAAACATATTGAAATTGATTGTCATTTTGTTCGAGAAAAAATTACATCTGAAGACATCAAAACTGAGTATCAAAACTGAGTTTGTTAATTCAAATGATTAATTAGCAAACATTTTCACCAAATCTTTAAGTAGGTCCAGGATTGATTATATTTGTAACAAGTTTAATACATACAATTTATATGCACCAGCTTTTGAATATAACGGACTTAGCCCATGTTCTCTATTATTTTATTATTATTTTTGTTATTTTTAGTATCTATAAATAAACAATCCTTTGTGTGTATTCTTACATAAGGAAATTAACTCTATACCTATTTCTTTTTATTTTAATAGAAATTACTTAGAGAAAAAGAAGCCACCTCTACAAATCCAAGAGATGATATGGCTAATGATAATGACTGAAGATGAAATTGAAATTTCCATACCTAATAATGTCAAGGGGAGAAAGAATGGAGGTAAAAAAGGGTAGACAGATATGTTTTGTAGAAACCCAATTATAGCAATAGAGTAGAAAAAAGGACAAACTAAGATAAGCTAATTCAAAAGAAGCATGTGACAGAAATTTAAAGGCACTATAGCACCAATATATTGCTCATTTTAGCTACCAAACAGGTTTGTTACTAGATTTAAGAGCTTTCAAGATATAATTGATGTCACCAGTGCTTATGGGCCAAACTTGTTGACTATTACTTATCATGAAAGTAGAGTTTCACTCCTCAACAAGGAGATGGACTAAAATAATAGATTGTTAAAAGATCATAGATTATAGTGGAGCAAATATGGTTGTTCTATTATATTAGATGCATGTTTGTAATTAAAAATGATGTTTGATTAATTTTTTGGTGAACTCTTATACTGACATAATGTTCGTGAAGTTTTGATGGCTATAATGTTGTGAAGACAAATAAAAAACTATTTGAGATGCTTGATGCCCTTGTAGAGGAGATTAAACAAACTATTGTTCAATCTATCACAAATAATAGAAACAACTACATGTTAGTTGGTAAGTTGTTGGAGGAGAAAAGACCTCATCTACATTAGACTCCTTTTGCAACCCACTCTATAGACTTGATGATTGAAGACTTTTGGGATCTTCAATAAAGACAATTCAAAGGGGAATCAGCCTTAAGTCCACACATTTTCTAGGGTACGTGTGACAATATAAAACAGAATGATCTACCTCACTACATTTCAGCCCGAAGAATTGATAAATGTGGTTGAACTTTCCAAACCAAGCACGTGGTGATTGCTTGAGACCATAGAGAGAGCGGCACAACTTACAAACCAAACCAAACTCCCATGAGTGACAAACCCAGAAGGTCACTCGGTGTTCCTCTAAATCACCAAGCATGGATGACATAATCATCAATGAAGAAGGTTTAGAGACTTAATTATAGCACAAGTTACAAAATAAGTTGATTGTACGCAATAAAGACCCCACAATTGTGGTCCTTCACCAACTATATGACAATTATTGCATAGTAAAAGAATTAGTTATCGACATTGATGGTTGTTAAGCAATTTACAGAGCAAGTTGACTAAGGCATACAAATTTAAAAGAACAATTAGGAATAAACAAAACATACTTTAGAGGTAAGTTGCAAAATTGTAAGCACTAATGGCAATAGGCCCCTTAGCCTACTAGGCAACTTTCAATTGAAGATACTCTAGATAATCGACTTCTAACCTTATTTCCCAATACATCTTGCCACTTTGGGAAAAAGAGTGTAAATCGAAAAGCCTGTTTTTCGAATAGTACATCAAATCTTTTGTGAATCATAATATAAACATACATAATGAGAAATAAAAAACTATCATAACCTAACCTCTTTGTTGAGCTTTCCAATTTAAAATAGCAGTCCAACTAATAATTTAAATGGTAGAGAGATAATTTGACTTTTGAGAGGAGACTTTAAGTGATATGGGAAGGCTGTACAAAGAAATAAAAGGCTAATTTGGGCTTATGTTAAAAGTAAGAAACCCTAGTCAGCTAGTAAAAAGTTAAAAATTGAATAGAATCAAAATAAAGCGACAACACACATACTCTTAAGTGTTATATTTAAATAGTCACATAACTAGACTTTTAAACAGCAAAGAGTTTTTAAACTATAGCAATGAGATTATTTTGTGTTTGGCAATTTCAGACATCTCTGGGTAAGGCACACTTCACACGAAAACCTACAAGCCCCAACTGCACCTTCCCTATATTTACTTTTCTTCATATGTCAATCCTAAACACCCACTTGACCACACTGCCTTTGGAACCAATTTAAACCTTGTCGCCACTGCAATGAACTGAAACTAGTCACCTCTTCAATACAATTATCACTCTAACATACCTAATCTAGGAAGCAAGACCCGCGAAACATGAAAGCCATGAGGAGCAATGTGACCACGGCAGTTCTCGCATCTTCCACAACTTGCAATAGCATGATAGCATTGGGGTACCAGAATTCATTTGGACATTGTGATTCATGTGATACTAGACAGATTCATGTGATACACTAAACAGTTCAAGCATGGAAACAATACACTAAACAATTCACATAGCTAGACTACCGATAATATCAAATTAGTAGTATCTTATGAGCATCATGCGATACCAACAACCATGATTGGAACACATACAGACTCTTTGAAAACACGTGAAGAGAGAAACATGACTCTTAAGTGTGACCCCTTATCTTAAAGTACCCACTTATCTAGTGAGAGAGATAATTCTCAACCCATTCATGAACAGAGAAGAACAACAACCAATAACAACAATGTGAACCATCATGAATAAACATAAACAGTGAGCAATTGTGATTATAAGTGTCATGAACAGTGCAAGCAGCCATGATCAGCAGCAGACTGCATCAGAGACTTCACCACAAGAGCAGACAGACCAGAGCAAGATCAAACCCACTCTAATACAAAGTTGAACAGTAATATTTAGTGAATTGCTAGAGTGAAAAAGTGCTCAGCAACCTTATATTTATATTCATTCAAGAGCCTTACATTTAATAGTAGTAAAGAGCACTCAATACATTTTCAAAAGTGCTACATGAATATGGTCAATCATGTAACTTATTAGACCCATTTCCAACATATGTGAAGTTGTAAACCAGACTTGACCTTGGTAAGTTGGTAGCATGTAGTGAATTGCCTCCAAAGAATAACCCAAGAACATTTACCTCTCAAAACAATCATTTCAATAAACAGACGAATCTTCACTTTCTCCAACTTCAAAAACAGTAACAACAATTAAGCCTTGTTCCTACTAGGTGAAATTGGATACATCAATCAAATAACACTATAATGTTCTGTTGTCAATCATATCTATAGACAAAACCAAATAGATCTAAAATTTCCTCATTATCTCCTATACCTCTAAGCAACCTGGACAAAGAACCACAACATATATCCATAACAAAGAGGATTTCAGGACAAGCACACATCACCAAGATTAATACATCAACCTGCTGTGAAAAAATAAATTAATCAATTTAAAAACATTCCAATTATTCGTGCAAAATCATTTGCTGTTTGGACCTCCAATTTAGTACAACACAGTTGACTCTTCCAGAAATAAGATTTTGTCATCAACACACTGCATAAGCAAGATGCCACAACCTCCTCCAATCTCACTCCCACGCCTAGTAAAGCCCTATTAACTACAACCACAAACCAGCCAACATAGCACATCCACAACAACTAAAGCGGTAAAATAGTCAATAAATTATAATAATTTCTAAATCGAACAAAACAATTGAGAACCCGCAACTGACAGAAACACCTAATAACCTTATATGGCATGTGAATGCATAGCATACAACATAACACTGACCAAATAGGACCCATATTTCTCCTTGGCGAAAAGCAATAAGACTCATTTGGGTCTCGGTTTTATCATAATGCCGATATCCAAAAAACAAAGGAAATAAAACGGTTTGGTCAAAATCAAGAAAAGCGAAAATACACGAGAAACTCTGTCGATTCGATTTGCTTAAAGAACTCGAAACCTAGCATGCCACAAAAAAATTAAGAGAAGAGGCGCACGATGAAGAGTGAGAAGAGGAGTTCTTCGAGGCGCTGATAGATCCGAAATACTTACAGAAGAGAGAAGTGCAGAAGGTGAAGCACCGCTGTGCACGGCCGCCGCCTCCGCCGCCGAGAGGGAAGAGGTTTGGAGGTTGGGGTTTTATTTTTCTTTTCGATAGTTTTTATTTATTTTTAACCAAACTTATTGCTGTTGCAGTGTTGGATACTGGAATTGACAGCAAATTGGATATCAGGTTCCCTTCCCTGTGTTTTTTCGATCTTATCATCATATTTTTTTAATTTAAATATTTTTTACAGATAAATATCTAAACAATACTGAGATTTTCTATACTTATTTGAAAAAAAAATTAAAAAAAATGGAAATGTAGTATATTATGTATTTTACTATAAAATTAAAAAAAATGTACACATTAATTAGGGAGTGTAATAAATTGCTCGGTAGCAAGGAACTAAAATAATAGGTCTACTAATATATTAAAGGTGATTTTGGTATATAAATTTGTTACAGTACAATTTTACCATATTACAGTTTCTTTTAATTATATAATGTCGGATTTATTTGATTTTTTTAATAAATATTTATTTTAATTAAATATAAAATTTAAATTAAACCAAATTACGGTTTTATAATTCAATTTGAATTGGTTTCTATAGTTTTTATTATTGTAAAATTTTTAAATATTTTATTCATAATAATTCCAACTTTCTTTTATATGTATAAACAAATTATATACTTTCATAACTAAAACTTACTTTTAATAAGTATAAATATACCATAAATAAAATATAATTAAACTATAAGACTACCTCTAAAAGATATATTAATTAATGTTCTATTTAAATATATTAATTAGTAAAATTAGAACCAGACTATTTGTCGAGAAAAAATATTTCAAAGATGGATTGATTTTCGTTTTTTATAGATAATTGGTAAATACTTTTAATTATAGTGACAACTGTTATTTATACTAATATACAAAAATAAATCAATTTTGATAGCCGACTTTAGTGTAAAATTTTTTTGTAAATTTATTTTTATCATACTTTTTTATTATGATAAATAATTTTATTGTAATAACATTTTGTATAATGAAATATGTATATAGCTGCAACTTTTATTATTAATATTAATATCAATACAAAAATCATAATTTTTAAGTCACCGCTCCCATTAAATTGAAAAGCCAACCACTTTTATTAAGACCCAATTATAAGCAAAATTTACTCCAGAATCTAATTAACCTAATACTTGCAATTTTTAATTTTAATTAAACTTAACTTTGACTTAATTTCCAAACCTGAAAGCTTGTCGTAAAAGCCTATTTATGATAAGCCTTATATATATATAAAAAAAAATGTACGCTCTTCAGCTAAAGTAGTTTCCACAGTTAAAAAATGAAAAAAAAAAAAAAAAAAAAAAAAAAA
>Ga0209700_101983_pt1 | contig 42366 bp, 48 predicted proteins | sample SiratroredBW_FD_187528 | JGI IMG/M metagenome (GOLD analysis project Ga0209700, IMG submission 187528) | Root nodule microbial communities of legume samples collected from California, USA - Siratro red BW (SPAdes) (version 2) | ecosystem: Host-associated > Plants > Roots > Nodule | place: USA... | reverse complement strand
TAAAAAAAATATCAAAATGAAAAAAGATATTTATATAAAAATTAAAAAAAGTAATAAACTTTATTTTTTTTTAAATTTTCATTTATTTAAAATTTAAAAATAATATCTCAAAATAAAAAAAATGTGTTTACAAAAAGATTTTAATAATTTATTAATCTAATTATTTTAAAAAAACATTTCAAAATAAACTACATATTTAATTAGTAAATTTGACAAACATAAAAAATTTAAAAAATTAAGAGAGCAAAAGTCCTACATCAGACTTTTTATAGAAAAGTAAAAAAAATAATAATGAACATGAAATATTAAAAAGGTAAAAATTTTTAATTTTAATTTATTAATTAATTATTACGAAAATATCTCGAAATAAAAAATATGTTTTTACAAAAATTTTAAGCATTTAATAATTTAATATTAAAATAACATTTTAAAATACATCGTAAATTTATTTAAAATTTTGGAAAATATAAAAATAAAAAAGAAGAAGTTATATATGTTAAGTGCGACTTCTATAAAAAAAAATAAAAAATAAACATAAAAAATTTAAACATAAAAAATATCATATACATTACGTATTACTTTAGAAAAATAAAAAATAAAAAAAAATAAATTTGAAACATGATATCTAGAAAAAAAGAATAAAAATCTTAGTTTTAAAATACAATATTATTCTAAATCGTATTTTACAAGTATGATTTATAAAAAATTATCTTGAATGAAAGAATGACAAGTAAATGTCAAAAAAAGTTTGGTGAGAAGCTCTCTATATGATGCTTGTTGGAAGCTCCTTGTACACGTGATGTCTTTTATCTTTTTAGATGACACTTTATTCAATATTTATTTCTTAAGTATTGTCCATTTATCATTATAGATTTTAAGGCTTAAATCTATACACTACTTATTCTTCCTGCACCTTCATAGATTCCTCTTGCACCCTCGTACATTATTAAAATGACGATTTTAACCGTAGGTAAAAAACTACGTTAACCCCACCCTTCACCTTTCACTTTTAATTTTTGCTTTCTTCTTTCTTTGAAACTTCATTCTTCTTCCACTGTTATTCTTTGGCCTCCCATTATGTTCCTCCGCAAGCAGTCAATGAAGGTGAGTTTCATTTGATAATATACTTTCATCTAAATTGTTTTAAGACGGATTTGGGTAAATACACATGTAGTTTTTCTTTTTTTAAAAAGGGTGTTCCCAATTATAAAATTTGGTATACAAAATAATTGTTATACATACGAAATTTGCCTTCCGAATTCTATAATGGGGTATGTATAATAAAAAAAAATTTCATACCGGATTCTAGAATCCAATACACCCTTTTTTTTTAGAAAAAAATCAGACACATACATACTTCATCAATATATTCAAATTCATCTTCAAACAATCCAAACCAAACTTACCTTAGAAGAGAAAAGCGTGAAAGAATGAATGAGGGAAATGGGGTTAATTTTTTTTAACCTAAAATCACGTCCATACACATGCACATACACGCATAACAATTCAACCAGCACGTTTTCATCTAAACAACCAATACAATATACATATGAAAACATATGTCTACGAGCAAAACTCCATCTTTACACTTTCACACTATTAAATCGATCCAAATAAACTTTCATAAGACATCAACATCATTTCTCTCAAGTCACTCAAATAATAGAAAGAAAAAATTACTCTTAATAAGTATTTCGAACCACAAAAATCCTGGTCATGCAAATTCCTTTAAGAATTTAATCTAAAAACACTACAATGGCCTAAATATTCTTTAAACCTATACAAAAATGAAGAATATAAGTTCGAGTGGAATGGAACTTTAAACAAAATAAAAAATAAATATTTATTCTGTAAACCATTTAAAATATAAACATTAAAACACTATTAATTTTTCAATAATAGAGATAATTGTCCTTAATGAAAATTTGAACCTCCATTGATCTTATTCCATATTGAGTTTCCATCATCAACATGGGACGAAAATAATTATTATTGTAATTATAACTGTCCATATAACACAGTTTTCATTCATATGTCATGGTAACATTAATCCTATAATTCAAAACTGAATAGATTTTAATATCGTGTACGATATATATCCATGCAGTGATACTACATTTAGAAATGACTGCATGTAATTAATATTTCATGTCCAAAAATTTCATCCTGCAATCTAAAAATTACATGTTTCCCTGTCCCTTCCTTCAAGGCAAAAGAACATTTGTCTGAAACGCCTCCATGGAGTTTCAAAGAGCGTGTGTTTATATTTTCTTTTAAAACAGTGATATTTAAGAGGCTGCAACGGTGACGATACGTGCATTAAAATTATATAAAACTATTTTAATATTTTGGCAATTATATATAGGAGATTAAAATGATTAAAATGATTAAAATGATTGGCTTCTAAAAAAGCGAAGAGAGTAGGAAGGTGTGAGTGGTGGGAAAAAAGAAAAGAAAGAAAAAAAAAATTATCTTAAACTGCAGGTGTGGGAAGAGAGAGGGCCCGCAGAACCCTAACCTCTGTGTCGTGACAAAGATTGAAAAAGGTTAATAAAAACAGAAAAATAAGCGCCAAATCTGATTCATAGAAACAGCACCACACACCATGACCACCCCTCACCATTCCTCAAGGAAGACCAAACGCTCTCACACTCACAGAAAGTCCCTCTCCCTCCCCGCCCGTAACGGCGTCACCGCGCCGGAGGATGACGGAGAAAGGACCGTTAAGAAGCTTCGCTTGTCCAAGGCCCTTACCATCCCCGACGGAACCACCGTCTCCGAGGCCTGCACGCGCATGGCCACACGCCGCATCGACGCCGTTTTGCTCACCGATTCCAATGCTCTGCTTTCCGGAATTCTAACTGACAAGGTCACCGTACAATTTCACGCCGTTTATTTTTTTGCATTAAATGTTGTTCACGGTTGTGCGTGTTGTTTTCAGGACGTGGCTATGAGAGTCGTTGCCGAGGGGATGAAACCGGAGGAGACGACGGTGTCCAAGGTCATGACGCGGAATCCCGTCTTCGTGACGTCGGATACCCTTGCCATTGAAGCGCTTCAGAAGATGATCCAGGGTTAGCTTCGTAAAACTTCTCTGTTAATCTCGAATTTCTAGTTAAATATTAAATAATTTTTTGATGCATTTTTTCACAGATTTTCTGCCTTTTTTTTTTCCTTCCCAGATTGGACGTTATGTTAGTTGAGGGATATTAGTTTTTATTTTTTTTTACGTTGTTACATAATCGCAGCTTGTGGAGCCCTGTGTTTATAAACATGCCTGGTCCATGCTAAGTTAATTGAAATTGGTAGATATGGAAAAAGTACATCACATGACGTATATTAGTGTTGGGTCATAACTTTATTGCCTTTTTAATACTACCTCCGATTTTTTTTATGAGAACAATTAACTAGATCTGGAAGATTAAGAAAATTATTAATTTAATTTATAGTATTAACCATTCTTAAATTCATTTTAAGGACAACATTTAGTTGTGACAGATTCTGTTATCTAATTAGATTTAGAGTAATCTGTATGATAAGAATTTCATTAAATCTTAATGCTTATTGCAGAAGTGAAGCTTTAATTTTAATTGGAGAACAGTGTTAACAGAGTATCATAAATATTGCATCTAAGTTTTCTTTTTTCTATTCTTTTTTTGTTTTATTCGCAACGTTAATGAAACACTTGAGATTAATCTATTTCTTCAATTGCTTATTAGGTTAAAAGGTCAGGTTAATTTTGTGAAAAAATAATTAATTTAAAAGATAGTGTTAAGATATTTTAGATTGATTCTCAGCAAAAGTACCTAACACTGCTTTTACTAATTGTTTCATTTTTTGTTTGTTTGTCCTTGAGTGATTCCCGGCGCTGAATGGCTTCAACTTTGTTGTCTTGCAATCATGGTCACCGTGTGTTGTCCTTTGTAAAGTTTTTGTCGCTCTGTTTTTGTTTATTTTATTTTTTTCCCTTTGCGTTTTCTTCTTCTCTAACTAGTTGATTGTGCTAGAATCAGGCAAGTAATTTTAACAGATTCTCTGTGTGTTTATATATATATATATATATATATATATATATATATATATATATATATATATATATATTGTTTAATGGACTCATACTCTGGCTAGAAAGTATTTAATTAAGTAAGAAATATAATTTGAATTTTTTACTAATAGGTAAATTCAGACACCTTCCAGTTGTGGAAAATGGTGAAGTCATTGCCATGCTGGATATCACCAAATGTCTTTACGATGCCATATCTAGGGTGGAAAGGGCTACACAACAGGGGAGTGCCATTGCTGCAGCAGTTGAGGGAGGACAGGCTAGTAATCTATCTGGTTGGTTAACAGTTTTACTTTTACATACATTTTTATTTATGATGCTTCCTGCTTGTACATAAACTCGAGTTTCTTCTTCTTGCATCTTATATTAATATTTGTTACAGCCATGGTTGAACATTTGTCTATCTTTTAAGATAAAATATGCTTTTGGTCCTTCTAAAATTTTGAATTTAATTTTAATCCTTCTAAAATTTTGTTTGTTTTATCCTTTAATTTTGAAATGAATGCACCTCCACTTTTAGTTTTTTCAGTGATTAGATAGTGTTTTGTTGAGAGACGAAAAGTGGTTTAGACACTTGAAGAATCTAAAGTGGTGTATTTCAAAATTAGAGGGACAAAATCTGGACAAAAAAAAAATAAAATTAGTGAACTAAAACTGAATTTTAGATATTTTTAGAGGAATCAAAACATATTCTTGTCCTGGCTTACTCTTAAATTGACTTGGCTCTTAAAAAAACTTAAAGCATTTTTATCTATGTGGCAGAAAATAAGGCACAAAGGAAAAAGTTTGGAAAATTTGCTTTGGGCTGCTTTGTGTCTTTATCATTTTGTGAGGTTCTCTTATTCTTGATCACTGCCGTTTCCACGGTTAAATTAAAAGAATTTCGACTATTTATCGCAGGGCTGGATCGTCTAAAATAATTTTGTAAATAAGGTAAATAGATCTCAAATCGTCATTCAATGAATCCTATTTTGCATCCCGTCAAACAGTACACTTGTCTTCAAGTAATAAAAGTTAGCAATAACAATAACAATAAAGGAGGCTTCGGATTGTTTAGCAGGACAATAGAAAAATAATAAAGATAACAAGTTGGTTCCGAAGTTCATTTACCACCAGTTTCTCATTGGTTTTCATAAGATTATTATTCTTCAATTTTTATACAAAGTTAAAGTTAATCAAATAAATATCAGTCAAATTCATCTCAGAATCTTATCAAGTAAAACAAATAAGTTCTAAGTGAACAAGAAATTGATTAGAAACTAAGCGAATTAACCAAAAACTCTAATTAAAGAAAAAAACTGAATTTTCAACAAATGTTCAAAAACAATTCTTGACAAAAACCAGATTTTAAAAAGATCAGTATTAGAGCTACAAAAAATTAGAGAGCAAACTTTATTGAATAGAACTTCAAAATTCAATGAGAAATCAAAAGAGAATTAACCAAAAAGTTTATCCTTCCATACAGAAAAAAAATTACAAAGAAAATTAAAACCAAGTCTGGAGTGTGTTGTGGGACACTTTTGTTCTTCTTCTGAAATCTTTATTTATAGGTTTTTTTTCTTCATGAATTTGAATTCAGGTTCAGATTCAAATATTGTATCTTGCCTAATATAATTTGTTGCCTTCTTTGTCACAAATTGTCTTGGAGATATATCTTTGCCAGGAATTCCTCCATTGTATTTTGAAAATTTCGAATATTTTTATGGACCAAGTCTGGGAGTTGTTTGTTTATGATATATATTTCAGTGACATACCTTAGAGGTTAATTTGGAAGGTATTCTCGTGAAGTTTCGGGGAGGTTGGTAAGAAAGACATTGAAACTTGCAAGTTCTGCTGTCTAAATTCTCTGGCAGCTCACAATAATATTTGGAAGTGTTCAAAATTGCCATGTATTCTCTTCATGTTTTAATGATGCTAATTTTCTGTTTCATTGTCAATGTTTTTGTCAGCTCCAAATACTTTTATTGAAACATTGAGGGAGCGCGTGTTCAAACCTTCCCTGACAACTATAGTTGGTGAAAATACAAAGTAATTTCACATAATATTTTCTTGTTCTTTTACATGTTGCCAAGTGACTCTTTTATAATCAGATATGATAGTTTTACAACATTCTGTAGCTTTATGTGTTTCTAGGGTTGCTATTGCATCAGTATCAGATCCTGTCTATGTAGCAGCAAAAAGGATGCGGGACTTGCAAGTAAATTCAGCTGTGATTGTAATGGAAAATAAGATTCAGGGGATACTTACGTAAAATCTTTTTCCCTGGCTTTAGTCTCTTCTCTTACAAATACATGATAGCAAATATAATTCATACCTGCATGCTTTTTATAAAAGCAATTTCCTTGATTGATATTTATGAAATGGACATTGGAAATGTTTATTTATGCACAATATATTATCCTGTGAATCTGTTCTGCAGTTCAAAAGACATCCTTCTGCGGGTCGTGGCTCAGAATCTTTCTCCTGAGACGACTCTTGTGGAAAAGGTGGTTATGATTTTATTATTTGAAGTAACTATACTGGAAAGGTTTATTCTGAGGTGTTGTTTCATTTGCCTGCCACTTATATTTGCTATGTTTCCTTAATTAATTCGATTTTCTTCTTTGTTCTTCTCTTTATTACTTGTTTTTTGTTAGGTGATGACTCCAAACCCAGAATATGCATCGCCGGAGACAACAATTCTTGACGCACTGCATATGATGCATAATGGGAAGTACTTACATCTTCCCGTGGTGGACAAAGGTTAGCTTTGCCTTAATTTCCTACGTACTTCCTTACGTAATTATGCTAAGTATTATTTAATTTGCACTTGCAGAGGGAATTGTTTCTGCTTGTTTGGATGTGTTGCAGATAACTCATGCTGCAATTTCTCTGGTAAATTTCATGTTTGAGTCTCTCATAAAATACATGATAAACTAAGCTATTTTAATGGATATTTGAAGACAAATATTCAGGTTATCCATTGTGTCGTGGTCTGGGACTCTGTTTCCGTTGATAGCTGATGCTGCATGATAATGATTTTTATAACAATTGGGTCATTATTAATATTACACAAAAAATTTCATATAACCTTGATTCTTGAATATTATGAATTAAAAAGTATGTACATTACTAACATTTGGTACTGTTAAGGGATGATAGTGTCCTGTTTCTAAGTTGTGTACTTTGTAGGTTGAAAGTAGTCCCGGAGCATCTAATGATGCGGCAAACACAGTTATGCAAAAATTTTGGGACTCAGCTTTTGCTCTAGAGCCGCCTGAAGATTTTGACAGCCATAGGTAGGTATCTTGGTGATATCTAGTTTATTTGTAATATATGCTGTTTTGTTCTGTAAATAAGCATATATGTCTGATTGCAGTGAAGCCTCTGGACTGATGACTTTGGACGGGGCAGATACCACAAAGTCTACATATCACTCTGTAGGTTTTGGAAATTCATTTGCTTTTAAATTTGAGGATCCCAATGGCCATGTGCATCGATTCTACTGTGGTAAGTGACATCTTGGGGAAAGCTTTGCATGAACTTAAATTTACCGATCTGCATACTTTTTCTGTCGCTGTGGACTTCCTGACCATAAGCCTGGATTTTTTATATTTAGAAGTTGTAAGTATTTGCTGCTGTCTTTTTTATAGGTGCTGAGCATCTAGACGAGCTTCTATCTGCTGTCATGCAAATAATTGGCGATTTTAACGGGGGAGAACGCCCTAAAATTCTGGTATGTTTTATTCTAACTTAGTTTGGTCTGCCATTTGGTCGTACTAAATGTATATATTATGACATGATGTCGGGTTTTGCTTCAATTCTAGTATAAGGACGATGAAGGTGATCAAATTATTCTTGAGGCTGATAACGATCTTGTGGCTGCTGTCAGCTATGCTAGGTCTGCAGGACTGAAGGTGAAGTTGTCTTCATTTTCTTAGTCTTTTCGTTTGACAATGTGGCCTTTCCATGGATCTGTTCTAATGTCTTTGATGCATGCTTACACTAAGCTTCTTTTTATTTCAGGCTTTAAAATTGGATTTGCAGTTTGCCAATTCGACCAAAGCAACAAAAGTACCATCTGGTACGGCCAGTATACAGAAAACCAGTACATTGTCTCTCCGTACTGGTATTTTTGCGGGTGTTGTTATTCTTACGAGCGTTAGCGTATTGGTGTACTTAAAGCGCTCTAAACAGTAATATATTTGCTAGTTTGAAAGCAAACATGCTATAATCTTATTCTGATGATTTCCAGAGTATACTCGTTGACAAAGGAAATGATGGACACGGAATAGGTGTATATGCTGTGGAGGTTTTCTAATCACCTCTTTTTATCTTTTTCTGTTTGGGTCAGATGTATTTATAACTTATGGTATAGTCGTAATTCTAAGTGTTACATTCTTCTCTATTAAGGTACTTGTAATTCTTTGTTCATCAACTTTTCATCACCCACCCCTCTAACCCAAAAAAGTAGCTTTGCTTCCAGCTATTGTGGTTAGGTGATGTTCTGTTATCAGCTGTAGATCACCGTCAAGGGCAAGCCATTTGAACCAGGAAACGGTTTTTGTTTTTGAACTGGAAACAATGTTCAGATCATATTATTTTTGGCTAGCAGATGGGACATCTAACCTACCTAGTGAACTGGATAAATATCACTTTAACTGTTTTCTTAATAGTGCTTCATATGACATTAGCTGGAGCCATTTATTTATTGTTGGGAGGGATAAAAGGCACCCGCAACTTTCCGTATTTTAAAAAAAAAATTAATAAAAGTAAAATAATAGAAGTGAGTCATTTTTTGTGTCTTAAAAGTTTGACTGTTAAGTAATGTTATTTTAACTTTGAAGCATAATATATTAAGTAAAATTAAATAAATCATAACTCATGAAATTAGAGTAAACGTAACAACAGAATAATAGTATCTATTAGCTAGAACAGATAGAAACTAAATAAGTATGACCAACATAATTATCTATTGTCACAATTTTGGTTAAATCTACACGAATTAATATTCTTTTTTTATCTAAAGCAACAGACTCCACCAGATTTTGGTTGATTTTGGCTAGTTTTCCTGGTTTTAGACTGATTCTTTGCATGACTTATTTTGGGATTAATATATATATAAAAGATGTCTATCACCAAGGCACCCAACATTTTGAAAGATTGGCAACGGTTGTTTCAGAAGTAGTGAAGAGCGAACTTGAGAGCCTTATTATCGATGAAAATGAAAGAAGGTTATTTTCCCTTGAGACCAATGCTCAGTTGTGTAACACTTTCTCCAGCTTACTTTCCATTGTAGAGGTTTCGAGTTGGTAGACATTTATCCTCTAACCCTTTGTGTGACAGGTGTAGTAATGAAGACGAAACTATGTTGCATCTTCAACGTGATTGTGCTGATTCAAATCAAGTGTGGCAACAACTGGAGTTGGACAGAAATCAGGCTTTCTAATGAACAGAACTGGAGTCGTCTACAAATATAAAAAGTTCAGATGGCATTATCTTTACGGTGGCTTGCTGGATCATTTGGAAGACAAGAAATGCAATGATTTTTAATGATACAAAGTGAAACACGTGGCAAGTCATCAACCCAATTCAGACTCTTCGTAAACACACCAAGGTGACGTGGAATCACTCATCACAGAGCATCCTTAATTCATTTGGAAACCCAGGGTAAAGCTGGCTTCGTTCGGAGGTATCTTTCGGGACCATTTGGCAATCAGATAACAGGTTTTCAGCTGCTTCTGGGCTCTCCATCGATTTCAAAGCTGAATTAATCTCATCACTGTATGGGATACGAAAAGCTTGGGAAATGGGTATGGATACATCATTTGAATATCAGATTCTAAAATGGCAGGGCAACTTGTCCTTCTACACTAACTCCGTTTCGTGCGTGCTGATGATATGGGAGTACTTATTAGAAGCTAATCGTTCTTTTATATATATATATATATATATATTGTTCTTACTTAGGACTTAGGAGAGTCTTCATTTTCTTCTGTGAGGTAGTTGCTTGCTTGGTGTCCTATGAGATCTTGTTCCAATCTAAGTGATGCTCAAGTCATTATTCGGAGCAAGTGTTATAAGGGTTCTAATACTTACCTTTCTCATGGGGTTTGCTCACTATTTATAAGGGACAACTAACATGAGTTGCTACTAGTGGAAAAAGATCATTTAACAGCAGTTCTAAAGGGCCTACGAAGGCGGTTCCGCCACTGCCGTCATTTCTACTGTCGTAATAAGTACGTCATATATGAAGGCGGTTAAATAACCGCCATCGTATATGACACATACCAAGGCAGTTCGTCAACAAACACTGTAAAAAATCCTTTACAGTGACATAAATGACACTTTAAAATTGTAAACAACACCTATTAAGGTGGTTGTAACCAGGAACCGCCTTAATAGGTGTTGTTTACAAAGACGGTGGATGACCTTAACCGCCATAGCTTAAGCTATTTTTTTTAAAATGCTGCAGCTATCTGTGTTGCTGCCCAAAACCTGCATATATTTTCAGTCTTATATATATTTTCAGGCACATTACATATTTCAAATGTACATATGTTATAAAAGATTGGAAGAAACTAAATTACATTGCAATGGTGAAAACTTTATGTTACACTACAACATACTAGTATACATTATCCTAAACATAATCATATATAAGTCATAGGTACATTATCTTACACTACAACCTACTATGAACATTTACTTCTCATTTCAATGAAGTATGTTGCCCATTCTTTTTGAACATCCTTTATGGAATTATGGTCCAGTGGCTCTGAATCTGAAAAAGCCTAAAATAGGAAGATAGTGTTATTAGGATTCATCATATGAAACTAATAATAATTTTAACTTATGTGAGCACTTTCATACATCGTCCCAATAATCAGTGCTAGCAGCGCAAACTATGGTCTTCATCCAATGCATGACATAGTATCCACATTCCCAACTTCCATGTTGTTTGTTGCACTACAATTTCATCAAATTTAAATATTAAACAACTCCAAAACGAATTGAAGAGGTAGGTTGAATTAAGGTTGAATACCTTAGGAAGTATCCAACGTAGGCTCTAGATGTGGATGTAGATCTTCCGCCAAGTATACTACATACATTAATTGCACTAAAACAATTGACAATGATTAGTAACTTACATATCATACAAACAAGAGTGATGTATTATTTAAAGTTAATTAATTCATACCTTTGAACTACTTGTTTCATATCTAAACTTGGCTTCTTATGCAGTGAACATAACCAAACCACACTGTTATCCGCAGGACAAATAAGCATCAGTTGTCAATGGGTCCTAAAACAGTCAATCCATTAGTCATGTTCTATAAATTATTGAATATTAAAATATAAAGAAAACAAGCTTACGCATGAATAAGAGGGGCAAAGTAAATTCTTTTTCAGGTTTCTGAAATCCATTTCTGTATATAAGTCTGGCATTCCATTTTTTTATTCCCAGACCTTTGTATACTTTGGAGCTCCAAAAGTCCATAAATATCACCATTCCCAGTGTTATAAGCTAAGTTATTTATGTACCTGCATTTTTAATATCATGAATATGAGTAAGAATATAATTTTATTGAAAGAAATTTAAAAATGATTATATTTATAGCTTACTTACATCATCCATAACTGAGTGACTGCAATGTTTACCATCTGGTTTCCCTGCACGATTTCAATTAGGTCTTGCATGTATAAGTACAATGGTATACCACCATTGTCCACACCAAATACTCTCTTATCCCACTCAATGGCACACGATGAATCAAACATGTCATGGGAAAGCCTAAGCAACTCCTGAATTGGATTCACAATTGGTTGGAGTTGCTGGGTGGTTGGGGCTCAGGATCTAAACTACCAAGTGCTGGTGATTTCAGATTCCTCTCAGAGTCCTGCAACCAAAAATACAAAATGTATTAATTTAAATAACATTAAGTGTAAATTTAAATAACATTAAGAGAAATGATGATAATATACCTCATGTTTTTTATGAATGGCCTTGAGGAGATGTGTAGGCCAAATAATAAAAGTACCGAGTGCCTCTCCCACAAATCTAACCTCTGATGTGGGTACTGGCACCTCGACATCTGCATGTCTAACTTCTTCGACAACCATTCTAGCAAAATCATCTCTAAGTGGCACTGTGTGGATTGTTGAACTTGTTGCATACACTCTCCCAATCGCTACTAAACGAGGAGGATCTCCAACAAATAACTTACACCTATATGAAATATCAGTGTTTGTGTCCTCCTCGTCCTCCTCCTCAGCAGCACAACTATCCTTTGTGTTAACTCTCCCAGATGTAGGTAATACTTTGTCTTGCTGCATAGGAGTGTGTTGTTGTGAGATGCCCATGGATTCAAGCGTCTGCTCAAAATCTCGTCTTAATTCTTCTCTTAATTCTCGTTTTAATTTTTCTCTCATTTTAGCTAGCTGGTCTTTTGTTGGTGCAGACGCAGATGAAGCTCGGGGCACTAAGCCAAAAAATTGTCTCACACCTACACCATACCCAGCAGTCCGAACACGACCTGGGTGCTCTTCTCTCCCAATAGCGGCAACCAAAATATCTTGTCTTCCTTGAGTCACAAAACTCCCCTCTGAGCTCTGTTGCACTAGATCATCCTATAAAATAATAAAAATATATGTCAACATTAAATAATAACAAAGAAAACATTATTAACAATAACTTACAATCCGACTAGCAATCTCCTAAGACTGTGCAGATGTCATCTGTCCTCCTGGTTTATTCCTAGCCAACTTCCACTTCTCATGTTGACTAGGAGGGGATAGAGGAGAAAACACATCATTTGAAGATGAATTTTTGATCTTTTCATCCATAATCTTTCTTTCTAATAAATCATAACCACCCTCCCCCCCCCCGCCCCCGCCCCCCCAGACAATCAGTGGGGGGTGACATTCTTATGCGCAATTTCTTGTGCTTTCGCCCTCTTCTCCTACAAAATAAATAATTTCATTTGTGACATCATATAATTTAATTCAGTTTTGATTAAAAAAGAATAAAAACAAACCTGCCAAGAGGGATCCTCTCTACTTTGGACAAATTGTGCCCAAGTCTCTTCATCAATTCCATATTTTTGACAAGGGGACTTGCCTTGATATTTTCCATAGACGTATAAACTGGTCAAGGTGGCCTTGAATTGTCTCCATTTTATAGCAATTGATGACATAATCTTCTTCCTGACCAAGCTGGTTTCTTCAAACTTAAAGCTTGTCTGAAAAATTAAATAAATAAGTCATTAAACAGTGAACAACATAACTCATCATGTAATTAAACTTTAAATGAGTTACTTACACAAAGATCCTGCCAAATTAGATCTTTTTCTGCTTCAGTGACATGATCCCAGTCTGGTACCAAAATAGAGACTTTTGTTCGTGCTAATACACCTAAATAACTTGCAAATTGGGCCTTATTAGGGCCTGAAGCCCTACCAGCTTGAGGATCTACGTCAACTGGGAATTTTACACCACCAAGATGATTAATGGCAATAGCTTTCATGCGTGTAGCTTCCCTAGTCTTCTTTGAAGAATCTGCCATCAATATCTTCATGCATCGCTCAATTGGGTACATCCATCGTAAAAACACAGGACCACATAGTCTGATTTCTCTGACTAGATGAACAATTAAATGGACCATAATATCAAAAAAAGAAGAAGGAAAATACATCTCTAATTGACACAATATAATGATGGCTTCATTTTCTAATTCATCCAACCTAGTAGGATCGATCACTTTCTTACAAATAGCATTGAAGAATAAGCAAAGACGAGTGATGACTTGTCTAACATATTTTGGTAGAATTCCATGAATAGCCACTGGGAGAAGGTCTTGCATCAGAACATGACAATCATGAGATTTTAAGCCCATAAGTTTCAAATCATCCATTGAGACAAGGTTTTTTACTTTTGAAGAGTATCCTTGTGGTACTTTAACACTAAGCACTTACAGAAACTGATCTTTTCAGATTTTGACAAAGTATGACATGCTGGTGGCAAGTAAGTTCGTTTACCATGAGGTTGTGGTTGTAACTTCAACCGAACACCCATCTCAACTAGATCTTTACGAGCATTTATTCCATCTTTTGTCTTTCCTTTAATGTTTAACAATGTTCTAATTATACTATCGCAAACATTCTTCTCTACATGCATAACATCTATGCAATGTCTAACATCTAACTTTGACCAATATGGAAGTTCAAAGAATATGGATTTCTTCTTCCATATGTTTTTCACATTGATATTCTTAAGGGTTTTTCCAAAAGTCACCTCGACGTGGCACACTCGGTTATAAACTTCCTCACCAGTTAAGGGTGGAGGTGCAGTTCTATCCTCTTGACAACCGTTAAAAGCTTTTTTCAACTTGTGATAAGGGTGATTACGTTTCAAAAACCTTCGATACCCAATGTAAGAAGTCTTCCTATCATATTTCAGTTGATGGTAACTGGTGTTCTCTTCACATATCGGGCAAGCGTGATGTCCTTTAACACTATAACCACTCAAATTTCCATATGCTGGAAAATTATTAATAGTACAAAATAGTAATGCACGTAAATTGAAATTGACCTTTTGATATGCATCAAAAACCTCCACGCCTTCATCTCATAACAACCTCAAGTCTTCTATCAAAGGACTAAGATAAACATCTATGTCATTTCCAGGTTGCCTTGGTCCTGATATCTTCATGCACAACCAATACGGCAAATTAAAAATAACTAGCAAAATAGGCCATGAACTATATTTGCTACTCAAATTACCGTATGGATTCATTCCATCTGTTGCAAGACCAAGTCTGAGATTTCTTGGATCACTTCCAAACTCAGGATATAAACAATCAGTTTTCTTCCATTGTGGTGAATCAGCAGGATGTCGTAACAACCCATCACATATTCTTCCATTTGAATGCCATGTCAAGTTCTTTGCATCTTTAACATTAGCAAAAAAACGTTTTAATCATGGTATGATTGGAAGATACCACAATACTTTTGCGGGGACCCTTTCTCATGTCATCTTCGTCACCGTCACCGTCATTGTCTTTTACTTTGTATCTTGATACCCCGTATCTAGGACACTTATACAATCCTTCAAACTCTTTTCTATACAATATACAATCATTGGGACAAACATGTATTTTCCGATACTCGATATCCATTGGACACAATATCTTCTTGGCCTCATAGTGACTGGTTAGCAATGTATTACCTTCTGGAAGAATTTGATGAAACAATTCGAGTAATTTGATAAAACTTTTATCAGTCCACCCATTTCTTGTCTCGATATTAAATAGTTGTAATACTGTTGACAAACGGTAAAACTTGAACAACCGAGATACAATTCTGTCTCTGAATCATCTTTCAATGAACCATACACATGTGCTTGGTGGAAACTATCTTCTCCAATATCACGAATAATGTCTTCCATGCTATCTTCAGAATATAAATTAGAATATTCACATTAAGTGGCAGATACACTAGAATATTGCTCCAAAACTTCACCATGCCAAGTCCATATTGTATAGCTCTTCAAGAAACCATCACAAAGAAGATGTTCTCGTATCAACTCAATATCTTGTCTTCTCCCATTCAAACAATTCACACACGGACAATAATATTTATTATTTACTCCCGCTACATTCTGCTTAGAAAATTGTAGAAACTCTTCAACACCTTTCTCATATACATCACTAATTCGACTTGCATTTATCCAACTTCGATCCATGACTACGTGTAGTAAAAAAAAATCATTCATATTATACAAGTCATAAATTAAACAAAATATTTTTTGGGGATTTAAGATCTCCGAACTTAAAATACTAAACAAATTGTCGGGGATCGAACATCCCCGGACTCAATACCAACACGTTTTGATGTAAGTACATATCCGACAAAAATTGCCGGGGATCGACCATCCCCGGACTCAATACCAACACATTTTCATGTAAGCAAATATTACATACAAATTGTCGGGGATCGAACATCCCCAGACTCAATACCAACACATTTTCGTGAAAGTATACACAACAACAATCATTTTAATACACAAAGCATTAAAAGCATATAACAAGAAAACTAAACAATTCAAACATTTCAAAAATACATAAAGACGTACCTCTTGGTTGCCGACGAGAATGACTATGGTGGAGGAGAAGAGCGCAAAGATGGAGGTGGAGGTAGAGGAGGACGTCGCGAGGATGAAGGTGGAAATAAAGGAAGAGGGCTCAAGGATGGAGGTGGAGGTGGAGAAGGAGGCACGATGGTGGAGGTGAAGGAGGAGGAGGCACGACGGTAGGTGGAGGTGGAGGAGGAGGCGCAACGGTGGAGGTGGAGGGCGTGACGGAGAAGGTGGAGTTGGAGGAGTATGGCGCAAGGGTAGGTGGAGGTGGAAGAGGAGGGCGCGACGAAGGAGGTGGAGTTGAAGGAGGATGACGCAAGGGTGTAGGTGGAGGAGGAAGACAATGATGTGAGAGGTAGAGGAGAACGTGAGTGCGAGGGGTAACGGCGGGGAGAAGAGTAGAAGAGAAAGTGAGCTGACCTAGAAAAAAAAGGGCTATAACGGCGGTTGTGGGGCTCCAACCATCGTTATAGTACTCGAAAAATTAAAAAAAAAATTGCTGGGAAGCTATAACGGCGGTTGGAGCCCAACAACCGCCGTTATAGCCCCTTAAAAATAAAAAAAAATTAAAAGCTGTAAGGGGAGATACGAAGCTTTGCTGCGTAAGATGGAGATACGAAGGTAGTTGTTTTTATTAACCGCCTTTGTATTATTGAACTTAATTTCAAAATTGTCACCATGTTATTGTTTAATACGGTTCCGTTTTAACTGCCATTTTATCTTGTCGTACAAAGTGTTTTTTCCACTAGTGTGCAATGTTATTAGTCGTGGTGCAAAGGCACAACAACTTTTACAAATTGCTACTGTTTAGAGGTTGTCTGGAGATGGCTAAGCATTCTTTAATAATATAATTCATACTTGGTCACCCACTTCTCAGTCAAGACCATCTACCTGTCAGATACCTACCGGATATCTTCTTGGCCCTATGATACACTTTTCCCCCGAGCTTGAGTGTTGATTGTGGGAGGTGAATGTGGCTTTCCGATACATTTTCGTTGAAAGAATCCTCGTCTCATAAGCTAACTCCTTGGGTTAATACCATTTGTATATTCACAGACTTTGACGACTCTTTGTTGGAGACCATAGAGTGCAAATCTCACCTGACAAGTGTAGAGGCTTGATGACGTAAGCTTCCTCGAGATCTAAGCCTCCTTGTATCGAACGGTGGGGAGGCAAAGCGTCCCTTCTGAATGACCGTTGGCTTGGTTTTGCTATAAATAGAGGTGTTGCATTGTACGTTTTGCAAGCTTCTCAAATTTCCTCTGATATTTGATACCTCCAAAATTTTCTCATAGTGGCTAGGTGCAAACCTTTCGTGCCTAGAGGTAATGATGTCGTCATTGTCTAGCTTCACTAGTCCACGGGTAGTGTGTCGTTGAGTGGTTCATCCAATTCAGAGGACTCGGGTAGTTTGGTGGGCATACTCGAGGAGTTCAGGTTAAGGGTGCATGACGAATTTGCTGAACACCCAAATAAGGCCGGTATGCTATTGGTGGAGATAGTCGAAGGCAATCTCCCTCGTCGATTTGGGTATGAGTGGACGAGCTCTCAAGTGACTTACCACTTCTCCAAGTATCGGTAGTCTTCTATGGTCGAATTTTTTTCAGCAAGCTTCTTATCTTTGCCGAGGGGATCTTGGATGCTGAGATGTTCGTGGAGAGATGCATGACTATAAATAATGTATGCCATGGTCGAGAGGGTCATGGGACCAATTTCTTTTTCATATACGCGTGCTTATTCACAGGCTCTCATGTTCGTCTTCCCTTCAATGAGTTCACCATGGGTGTCGTACACTCAATGTTGCACCTATGCATCTACATCTTAACACCTAGGCATCTCTTCAAGGTTTTTGACTTTTAGCCAAAATGTTCAACTTGAATCCATCTCCCCATGTATATTTGCATTATTATAGCTCTTGTCCAGCTAGTCCTGTTAGGTGGTTATCTTTAATAAGCTAACTTGGAGCTGTTATGCTTTCTCCTTTCTCTTATTCATATAAATACTTTAGAAATGCTTTTTTCAAAATCTCTATCATGCCTACTGACAAGCGTTATTTTTTCAATGGGGATACTCCTAAGTTCCCCTTATACTGGACTCGAGACCCAGTCTGCTATAATTCTTGGCCGAGGTCACCTATGATCGGGGATGACAAGAAGATGTTTAATACTTTAGATAAACTTCTGTAGAAGGTTTGGGTCTGGAATATATCTAAGATTTTCCTTTCTTCATACCGCTGGGTTGATTTAAAAGGTTTGTGTGTATTTTTAATGTCATTCCTATGGTAGATTTTAACTCTAGTAAATCATTTATTGTATTTTAGGCATAATGACTCAGTAGGGTGTCGAGTTCTTAGATCGTTTGGAGAAGGTAAGGTCGAAACGCGCTCTTGCCGACAGGGGCGTAAACCTCTCGACCTGGTCGAATGCTAGCTCCTCCCCCTTTCATTGACCTGACTCCACCACCCATGGTTGATAAGAAGAATAAGCGAAAATATCACTCCAAGAAACACTCCTCTTCGTGCCATTCCTCGAAGAGGCCTCACCCAAGCTCTCTAGAAGTGAGTGCGAGTAATGTCACTCAGTTGTTTACCCTTGACTTGACCTTTTTTATGGGGAACAATATTGCGCTCTCTCCTGTCGAGAGGGGTGTCATTAATGCAACAACGATTGAAGAGTTGGCAGTAGCGTCCTTAGAGATACAAAGTCGAGCTTTGGCATTTACCAAAGTGTTGTGTGCCGAGGTGGCAAAAGGCTTTGCTACCGAGATGGTAACTAGTTCCCTTAAGGCTGCCTTAGATGCCAATGTTGCTCAAGTGGAGCTGTTGAAGAAAGCTCAATCCGAGAGGGATACTCTTAGGACAAAATGTGAAGAGCTTGAGAAAGAGAAAAATAAATTTGTCGACAACATCAAGGGGCTTGAATAGAACTTGGCCGAGGCAACTCTGGCCCATGATGATGCAGAGCTCAGGACTCCTCATTACGTGGTGTGATTAACACCATTGCCGGAGGCTTTTCATGGGGAGACCCATCTGTATCTGCTAGGAAAAAGTACATGTGAACGATCCAAGTGATTCATGCAATATATGTGCCCATGAAGCCCAAGATGCCTCCCATCACGTTTACAGATGCTAATTTCAAAGGAATCGACGTCACAAGATGACCCAGTGGTAATCACGGTTGAGATTGAGAACTTTGTGCTAATGAAAACACTAGTAGACTAGGAAAGCTCGGTAGATATCTTGTATTGAAAAACTTTCAAGAAGTTATATATATCAGAGGGCAACATATAGCCTTACAATGACCAGATCATAGGCTTCTCAAGAGAACGGGTCAACATGCGAGACTATATTGACCTCTATACCAAATTCGATGAAGGAAAGATGCAAAGCAGAACGATTCAGATACATTATCTACTAGTGAAAGCTAACACGTCATACAACGTGTTATTGGACAAGTCGTCCTTGAACCAGCTGACTCAACCCCACATTTAGTGATGAAGTTTCATTGGTCTCGAGAGACATCATCACACTGCATGTAGACTAGAAAACTGCCGGTGAATACTATGTTACCAGTCAAAAGATGGAATCTCTTATTCCAGATCAAGAAAAAGCAAGATGTCGAGAAAGGAGTCTAAGGAGAAGTCATGTTGTGGCCTTAACCGATTTGGATCCCCGTACTAAGGATGTCCGAGTCGAGCCAAGCGAGGATACATGTCCGACACCCTTGCGGGATGAAGAGCAACCCTCTAAAGAAGACGTTGAGAGCATAAGCCGAATACTTGTAGACAACTCTGATATATTCACGTGGATAATCATAAATATGTCAGGGGTGAACCCAAGCATAATTGTCCAGAGGCTCGCAACATACAAAGAAGTCGAGTGATTCTTCCTGCACCTCCATGACGACTTCTTGCACCTCCATACTAATAATGATTTTACAAAAGTATACTTTTGATATTTTTGAAAAACCCATTTTACCCTTTTCATACCTTCATCATCTCCTTCTACCATTTCAGGCTCCAACAACCCTGCACCTCCATACCTTCATACGCAGGTTCCTGCACCTTCCAAATTTCTTCCATTGTTCTCGTCTTGCATTAGAGAAAAGCTTGAGCACCACACAAGTTCCACCATTGTATCCTCCATCTACCTCCATCCACTCTCCACGGGCACCACAAATGTTCCACCACATATCAAATTTTTAACAATACAATCAATTGGAGTAAAGGTAAGGTGTATTGTATGTTTAATTTCATATTGGAGTGAAAGTTTGAGAGTTTAATGGCGGACGACGGCGGTGGAGGGCACTTTTCGCCGTTGAAAGTCGTCGTTGCAGAAAAATATTGCGGGTTCTGTAACCCGCAATGCATTTGAATTTTCGAATGCATTGCGGGTTACAGAACCCGCAACATATTTTTTTTCTGCAAAATGTTGTATTTTTTGGTTACTTTGGATTTTGAATTTTTTTTTTCCTTGTTTTAGAGCTATGGCAAGAACTAGAGGGTGTCAAGAAAGATCGACAGCCTTTGTAAGGCGAGGAGACAGACGTGATGAAGCTGCTGAGGCAAGGGGATTCCCAGGTGGCCCTTCTGATCGTTCTGTTTTGATTAGTTACCCTGAGCACATTGCGTTTAGACTATGGACTGGTGAGGTAAGATATTTACAATTTCCTATACTGTGTTGGTGATTGGATTAAATTCAATTAGTTACATGAGTATTAGGAATATGAATTATATTGTTATTTGTTTTGTATAAGAACGGGGAGAACTGAGATTGGTCTCCCATGGAAGAAAATTTAATAAATTTAGGATTCCTTGCCCACAAGTTTATGCTATTGTAGAAAATTCTAGATTGCTACCTCTTTGCAGGATTGCCTATGAAGTTCTTGACAAAGGCTTAATTACAGCCTCTGTTGAGAGATGGTACCGAGATACAAACTCATTCCATCTACCTGTTGGAGAAATGACGATCACATTAGATGATGTGTCGTCTATATTGCATCTTCCTATTGTGGGACAATTCTCAACATATGATGCTTTGAATCATAATCTTGCCAAGAATATGCTGATGGAATTATTAGGAACATAGAGACTAATTCAAATGAAGAGTTAAGAAGAAATAAAGGTGCCCAAGTTAGACTAGCTTGGTTGAGGGAGGTTTATGAGTAGTGCTGCTAGAGCTTATTTACTACATCTGTTAGGGTATACTATATTTGCAAATAAGAGTGCAACTTGGGTTTCTGTCTATTATCTTCCATTGTTTAGAGACCTTGACATGTGTGGACAGTGGGCTTGGGGAACAGCTGCTCTGACATTTATGTATGAGCAATTAGGGGATGCATGTCTTAGTGAAACAAGACAGTTGGGAGGCTTTCTTACTATTGTTCAGGTATAATTTGAATCTTAATTTAATTATATGTTAGAAGTTATATAAAGTTGTCAATTGAAAATAGTCATTGTTGATTTGTTTAAAATAATATAGGCATGGATTTACGAGCACATCCTGTGATGGGAAGAAGGACTTTGAATTCTAGATACGATGAAAGTTTTCCACGGGCAGCTCGATATGTTGTCGGACATCATGTTTCGAGCTTCCTTGAGGTCAGGGCCCATTTAGACCGGTTGACATATACTGATGTTGTGTGGACTCCATATCATTCTCACCGAGTAGCTCTTCCATTTGAGACTATATCATTATTTCGAGGGCACATCCGTTACGGGTCCACTTGTGAGAAATATATGTCAGATCGTGTCTTGCGACAGTTTGGGTACGAGCAGAGAATTCCAGATGTTGTTTTGCCTCACGATGGTGCTGTTTTTGAGACCATTGACTATAGATGGTTACATTTTGCTGATCATTTGGTTAGCGGTCTTACTCCAGCATCCGAACCACATGCATTCTCAAACGACTACATGGATTGGTTTATGTGTATCTCTCATCCATTTATTACTCCTGGTGCTGAGGATGAGGCGCCGCGTGTGCCATCTCGTTGTCTATCTCGTAGTCCAGCTGACATAGACCCTCCCCCTCCGTCGGATCAGGAAAGGAGTCCAATTAGTTATTTTTCTTGTCAATGTTATTTAATTCATTTTAAATGATTGATTCGATTAATGTGTTATATAGACGTATTGTAAATGTTCTGCAAAGGATGATTGATTGTGGCGACGTGCGAGAAGGCACTAGTGCCTATGAAGGGACTCAAGAGGCACTGCAGTACGCCCGAAAAGGTTGTCATGAGGGAACTGTGTACACACGTCGTAACAAAGGAGGTCGTGGCAGAGGAGCAGGACATAGTTGATATTACTATGTTATTATTTGTATTTTAGATGATAGTACTTATTATGTTATTATTTCTACCCAAAACTATGTTACTATTTGTACCGATTACTATGATATTGGTATGTTATTATTAGTATTCCTCATCATATTGGTTACTATGTTATTTCAAATGATAGACAACAAATATAGTAAGCAAATGCTTTTACAATCATCAATCATCTCCAAGATTAATGTACAAGTTATTAGGTTGTAACATGTTTGTAAAACGTTGCATACGACCAACGTAATACGATGACCACAATCTTGCCTCTGGATAACAATACTTTGACCAAAACATGTCTTCTGTAGGTAAAGGACTACCATCCCGTAATTTCACCTGAAAATAATTAACATTCATGTTAATATAACGATAAATATTAAACTTTTTGGCGTTATTTAGATCATTATAATACGTACCTGCACAAAATGTGACCCATACACATGTCCTATACATATTATCCTATGTGAATGGATATAACTCAGTGGTCTACTTCTTAATGGAAAAATGGTTATGTTCTGCTTCAGTGATAAGCAAACTAATACCACATTATATCTACTAGCAATAACATAACCCATGTCAGGAATCGTCATCCATTTTTGCACAGTAGCCTGCATGTTGAAATTGTACATATTACATTAATAATTACGCATGACTTAAATAACAATACTTAATGATAAATGTGCTTACAATTATTGATCGTTCAAGCAGCAATGAATTCTTCAGTTCCTCAACTCGATCAAATCCGCCTAAAATGGCAGCATATTCATCATGCCAAGCACAAAGTTCTTTGAACAAATCCATACAAACCAATGACCACGATTCTTCACCCATACCCAACAATGCAGCAATAGATCGATATCCACAATTTCCATCTGCTTTCACATCAACAACATCTTCGATAAATGGATGACAAATCGGATAAAATTGATCAAGCATTGGAACAACTTTTTGACTCAGTGTTAATTGTGATTTTCTCCTCAACCCCTTTTGTGAAGAGCAACTATCATCGATTGAATGAATTTTATCGACATGCTCAAAATAAGATGGGTTACGCTTTGTTGACCTCTCATGTATTTTTTCTTTACGTGTTTGTGAGCTTTTTGTTTTGACTTTCTCTCTTGGCGGACACATTCATGTCATGTCAGGATAAGCAATTTCACGAAGTTTGTTCTTGATTGTAAGTTTTCCTCCAATATCAACCTCTTTAAATCGTTTAGCAATGGCATCAAATTCTTGTTCATATGACAACTCAGAAGATGACTGACCTGATGATATGTCTGAGAAGCTTAGTTGAGTCCACCTAACATGAACTTCGTTAAGTGGTATTACACCAAATTGATATCTAGCTACTGCACAAGTACATGGCAATCCATGGGTAGATCTGAGGACACAACCACAATGTTCACTATCGAAGCTCACATGGTTAGCTCTTTGCACTTCTTCAGCTATCCATAACAAAGCATACCTGCTAACCATACCTACCAAATGTTTGTATAATGTCAAATTGAAGTTATGACCAATAACATGTATACTCATCTCAAATGAAGCTTTAATTTCATTATGTTGAAGAATCAGGACGTTGTTAATTGCATCCCAACAAGTACACAAATCTCCCATGCTATTCTGCAATGTACGTTTCAGATTCCAATGAGCCTGTTCAACCCTGCAAAAACATAAAACAATATTAATATCTTATATAATCATGTTCAGAAACATATTATTATAAACATATTAACTAATATACCTATTTGAGGTAGTGTTGCCCAAATGCATGACCTTATCTGTCCAAGCTTTAACAAATTTCTTCTTGTGGGGAATGAGCTATGTCTTGTTCACATAATCAACAAACAAAGGCCAAGATGAACAAACAGATTCAAAGTCCTTCACAACTTCATCATATGCATCACAGTTATGACAATCCATCACTTCACCCCATGCATTCAAAACAATGTCCCATGCCTCCTTAGAATCAACATACATTTTACATTTGGCTTTAACATTTTTGTTAATGTGAAACCGACATAGTATGTTAGTTGCTTCAGGAAAAACAACACTTATTGCATTCATCATAACAAGGTCTCTGTCACTAACAATCACTTGAGGGTACACATCTTCCCTGAAAAACAACCCTTTAAGTCTCTGCAATGACCATATGAAGTTATTTTCACGTTCTGTTGACAATAACACAAAAGCAGCTGAAAAAGTTAACCCTGTGGATGTGACACCAACTATTTCAAGCAAAGGAAGCCTATATTTTTTGGTTTTGTATGTACTATCCATCAATAGGACAATGCTAAATGCATTCAACAACTTAACTGAGTCAGGATGTGTCCAAAAGACATCACTCACAACTTCTGAATCCTGATAACACCTACTCCAATGAATATACTGGTCACGCTCCAGTAACATCATTAATTGCTGCAATTCAGTTCTTGATCCTCTAACTGACCTCTTGTATGTGTATCTTGCATTATACAATTGTTTGATTGTGGTCACATTGTCTTTATTGTTCTCTTTCAAAGTCAACAATATATTGGATGGCTTCATAAGACTTTTTGTCATGTCAACAACCAAGGCATGCTCATCAGGTTTTAATCTCCCAGCATAAGGGTGTCCAACTAATGTCTCAGCAAGATCATGATTATGTAAGCCACATATGACTTTCAACACCCAACCTTCTCCATTTGAAATAGGTTTACCCCGCAATCTAAATAGGCAATCACACTTTCTTGTCCCTGTAATGGTAACCTCCAAATCATTCCTATATTTTCTATATTTTCCATCCTTTCACAATCCAATAATACAAATGTCTTCCTTCCTTGTTGACCTGTTGCTTTATCAGATCTCAATATGACAACCACAAATCCAAGAGAAAAAGCAATTTTTCGAACCCATTCAAGTAAATGATCTCTAGTAACAAATACCTAAACATAAAATTCATACAAATTTTAGGGACACAAATTTAGTAAGCATCACAATTTATCCAATAACAAAATTTAGTATAACCAAATTCATTTACCTCATTTGTTGAAAAATGAAAACCACACTCATGTTCGTTAACCATGACACCACTATCATGTGATTGTTCCATTTCTGATATTTTATCTACTTCTTCAGAAAATTTACTGCACTTGTCACCTTCCATCGTAGACTACATAATTCATTCAAAAGAATTACAAAACCAACTCAAATAAAATATACAATTAATGTTAAGTTAAAGAACAAATAAATAAATAAAAAACACATTTTCAAAATACATCGCGGGTTCTACAACCCGTAATGTAAATTTTTTTTCAAAATTGCATTGCGGGTTGTAGAACCCGCAATGTATTTTCTAAAAATTTTTACATTGCGGGTTGTAGAACCCGCAATGTATTTTTTAAAATTTTTTTGGCTTGCGGGTTCTACAACCTGCAATGTAAAAATCTTTAGAAAATACATTGCGGGTTCTACAACCCGCAATGCAATTTTGAAATTTTTTTAAATTACGGGTTGTACAACCTGCAATGTGTTTCAAAATTTTTTACATTGCGGGTTGTAGAACCCGCAATAGTGAAGGTGCGGCACAATTTGTTACGGGTTGTAGAACCCGCAACGCCTTTCAAAAAACATTAACATTGCGGTTTGGAGAACCCGTGAACTGAAAAAAAAAAAAGTAGAACACACCGTCGACGATGAATACCGCAACCTTCTTCCTCCTCCCAACCTCCTTCCTCCTCCCAGCAACAACTTTCTTCTTCAGCAACTCCTATAACAGTTTTTTTCCACATTTGTAATCTCTCTGCATTGCTCTCACAATCCTAAACCTTTGTCAATGTCTTCACTGTCACCAACGCAGCACCTCTAAACGTAGCACCTCCAAACGCAACACCTCCAAATGTCCTATTCTTTTATATTTTTCTTTTAAAATGAAGGGCATTTTGATCTTTTACTTATGTCTAAAATTGGAATTCTAAAAAATTATGGAGGTGCAAGAAGTTGTCATGGAGGTGCAGGAAGAATCATTCAAAGAAGTCAATGTGACTCAAAAGAAGAGGAAGCTAAGTGAGGTCTACTTGGACACCAAGCAAACTACATACAACTTTTATAAGAATTCATTTTCTCTGATGATTTTCTGCTCAACTTTCGAAAGCCAAAAATAAAAAAGTGCATTCGGAGTTCTTATCATGTTAGTCAAAGTAAAGCAACGCAAGGTCCCATTCTTTCTTTTTTTGTACAACACAAAAGCATATCCAAATCAAACCCTTTTTCCGACAGCTTCCTTGCTTTATATCCCTATGTCCTTACCGTAATAGATTGATGAGAAAAACAACGTAATAAATAAAGAAAAAGCAAATGTCACCAAGTCCGAAAAAGCATTTTATTATTGAGTTAAACTTTGAAAAATACAAATCAATTCTTAAATTCATTTTTTGTTTGGTAGTACCACCTGAGTCCTTTACGAGGTTAATCGTGATAATATTTTCAAAAATATAACGAATTATCCAAAAAGAAAATCGTTTCAGGACATGTGATTCGGTAAGAATAATCTAGAAATTTACTTTAATAATAATGACGCATAAAAGAATAAAAAAATCTTTTTTACTCCATAAAATTAAATAGTTGAGCAGTAAGTACAAGATTAATATGGATTACAAATGAAGCCACTAGCAATCAAAATATCGAATAGTTTGTCAACAATAGCCTTCATTAGCAAAAACAGCCACCACGCTAATGACTGAGGTACACTATAGACAACAGCAAACCTACCCTTGCTGCCAAATCATGGATAAAAGGTTAAAGAGAGACAGCTTTTCAAATCTAATCAAGAACGAACTAGACAAGAATCAAACCACATAGCTATGTGAACTAGCAACCACAGAAGCATTGGCAATTTCTACAAATACTTCCGTGCAAGAGCTCGGACTTTAGTATCAAAATGTGATGACGTGATCCGGGAGCCAGGCAAGTACAGGGGATTGAGGAGAGTCTGCAATTTCCCAAACAAGCAATAAAGTTACTTCATCTTATACTTCAACAATCCATAAAACGAAGTTTTCAAACAGATTTGACATAAGAATTTGCACTTATTTTCACAATCAAATTAAGAGGACAGTTAACAATTTCAGCTTCTTTTACTGATAGGAGTGTTCCCAATCTTATCCTCTCACGCAGAACAAAAAGTAGTAGTTTAAACTCCGAAACTCCAACTACCGAAAAGGAACCATTGGGAACTTATTTTGTATTCTTCATATTGATACAGGAAGAATATTGTTCTCCAAAACAGTAAGGATGGAATTCTGTAAGAGTTATATAAAACTTTAAAATTCCGGTTTGTCAACTGTCATTCTAGTTGTAATAATGTACCAAGTAAATGCTAGGTAATTTAGCTTTACCTATTATAGTGAAACATTGAGTTCGTAATTAGGGGGAAAATGTAAAATGTGGCTAATTCAACATTTTGACAAGACCGGGGTTTTTTTTTTTATTCCAACTGCTACAGATACTTTGTATAGTCAGCAAAGCATGCTTCAAGGAAGGAACTGATAAACATGAACTTTCTCATTATCCCGTTTCAAGAGAAGCATATTGTAGAATAAGAAAAGGCCACATATGAGACTAACAAATTAAGGAAATGATAAATATGAAGTATGTTATTAGGGTGAGCAAGAAAAAAACATATTACCTTTATGTAAAGCTCGTGCACCTCTTGGAAGAAACTTTTAATGCCATCATCATTACGAGAGTCATGTAGTAACATAAATCTGGTATGTATGATAAGTCAAGGAAATCTCACACACAAATGCAGGAAGAATGTTTATAAGCTTTTAAGAATTCCCCATTCTTGGCTTTTTCATTTTGTTCCCCTTCCAGTGACGGCAGGGGAGCAGGAACAATGGTATAATTATACAATTAAAGAAGCAAACTAAACTGAATGGTCTAAGGTGGGTACTCAGTTCTTCATTTATTTGGAAAAAACAAGATTAAACAAAAAAAGGTGAGCAACACAAGGGCAATACAACTTTTTTTATCTCAACAGTAAATAAACCCAAACCCCACATATAAAGGATATGACCAGCTGTAACATACACGGACACCACAAGTTCATTAAACCTGTCTACCGATTTCAAGTACCTGCATAGAAATGTTAAGGAACAAGATGTTGAGAAAAAGAACATGTAGAACAAGAAGCACAAAAGAGGATCATGATGTAAAAAGTTTCAAATATGAACTAGAATTATGTATCAGCCAAAAATTTAACTCACATAGCACTAGTAGTCCATGCAAGGTCCTGAACAATATCCAGAGCAGCATGGAGGATAAATTGATGCAGCTGAGCAGCATCCTCTCTCTGTCACCAGAGCATGGAATTGTAAAATGATGTAAATTTGGTGAAGAAAAAGAATAAACTTCTTTCAAAGCCATATAAGACAAGCTGATGCACGAGATTCAGATAAGTATTTAAATTAATTAGGTGAAAAAACCAAAACATAAAACAAATTATTCCATAACATTTTTCACACAATAGCGTAAAAAAAATCACACAACTTAAATTGATGCATGCGTGATCATGGGTCCACCTAAATAGTCTGAAAACCAATATCTAGCAAGCAGCATGTTAAACAAATATAAATAAATTTCATAGATCAACAAAAAGCTTGAAATCACAAAAGCTAAAATAAAATAAATAAAGAAGAAAACCACACTTTAGCAGCTACTCCAACTTCAGCTTCATATATAGGAATGTCATTTCTGCTAACAATGATGAAACAGGCCGTGGTTGCCATTATCAATACCCTGCACACATAAAATACAAAAGAGGATGTAAATATATTATTATTATTATGCTTATGTTCAATATAACAATAAAAAATTTGAATTTGTAATGAATCCAATTACAGAAAAGACAACTGAATGGAATACGGGGACAACTAGTAATAGTCACATGGCAGCTGCTACAAACGATGAAAAAATAAGAAAAAGCCCATGGTCCAAAATAACCAACTTTAAAGGACTATGTATGGTGAGGCAAATGGCATAAAGGTCAAGCTGGTTGGAGAGAGACCGCGAGAAATTGGGCAGAACCTTCTCTCTTGTGGTTCATTCTTGTTTTCCTTTATTCTTCTTTGTTGCTAATTACTGCTATACTCATAGTAGTCTTCGTTTTCTTATAAGAAACCCATTTCTAGTAAATAATACAATAACAAAGTTCTTCTTTTATTCCATCTAGCTTTCTATTACATGTGGTTTCTTTGGTATCACTATTACATTGGTGCTTTCATTGACCATGGCAGAAAACATGCACCTGAAGGACCTCACCTTCGATGTGAAGCATTTGCAGGAAATGATGGAAGCTCGTGACAAGGAGTACTCTACTCATTTCAAAACTATAGAATCAATCAACAATAGAGGAGATACTAAAACATGCTCCGTAGGTGGACTTTAGCTCTTCAAGCCCACCTATTCAAGTTCGCAATGTTAAACTGGATTTTCCCTGTTTTGATGGATATGATGTTCTCATATGGATATTTAAGGCTGAACAATTTTTTTATTATTACCATACACCTGATGCACAATGATTGACCATAACAGTGATACATTTTGACAGACGTGGTTCCAGATGATGTCACGAGCGAATGCTTCTCTTGAAACGGGATTATGAGAAAGTTCACGTTTATCCGTTCCTTGAAACATGCTTTGCTGACTATACAAAAGTATTTGTAGCTGTCGGAATAAAACAAATTTTGGTCTTACCAAAATGTTGAATTAGCCATATTCTACATTTTCTCTCCTAATGAAGTACCTCAATCAAATTTGTTCAAATATCCTCAAACTAGTACTGTATAGGATTATTATACTCAATTCATAGCTTTAGCTAGTAGTGTCCAAGGAGTCACCACTGAGGCTCTTCTGGATTGTTTTGTGGGTGGTCTTAAACTCTACATTCGTAGGGATGTAATTTCCCATCCCCAACTACATTGCTTCACTCAGTGTCCTTAGCTAAGCTCTATGAAGAGAAATACCCACCAAACCAAGAACAGATTACCCTCGCTTTCAAACCAAACCCCAAATATTAGCCTACCATGATCCAATCACTAAAATTTGCAAATCTTCAAACTTTATTGTCGAGCCCTACAACTCTTACCACTGTGACCAATTAGAGAAACACCAACATTAAAAGAATGACCTCAGTTGAAATGTAATTACACAGAGAGAAAGGGTTGTATTTCACATGTGATGAAAAAAAAAAATTCCATCACATAGGTGCCCAAATAACCAGTACCTATTGTTGCACCGGAAGAGGATATTATAGAAAATTTGATTGTACAACAGCATCACTTATTATATAATGCCTTAAAAGGGTCTTCTGGAATAAGTACTATGAGGTTCCAAGGATCTACCAAGGGTATGCAGGTGCAGGTCTTCATATTGGTAGTTCGGATAATTTTTTGTAGCCCGTGATTGCTCAATGTTTAAAATTGCCAATTGAGCCCATACCTAATTTCCAAGTATTAGTAGGGAATGACAACATTGTTATAGCTTAAGGATTCATTAAGGAGCTAGAAGTTACAATCCAAGGACATGCTTTAAAGTTACCAGTTTATCCTTTACCTGTTTCTGGAGTTGATTTGGTCTTAGGTGCAACTTGGCTAGCTACTTTGGGCGCCCATGTTTCAGATTATAGTAAATTGACATTGAAGTTTTACTTAGGCAATCCAGTTGTAACATTTCTGGGGACCAAGCCAAGTTACCCATTCCAACTCAGTTCAATCATACGAGAAGAATGCAGCAGACAAACGCTATTGATGAGTTGTTTCCCTTGCAAATTACATATACCCTCATAGCCAAAAATTGCAGATTGAGAAAATGGTTAGAGACATGCTAAATGAGGGAATTATAAACAAGCCCCTTTTCTTCATCTATCATTTTCGTGAAAAAGAAGGAAGGTACATAGAAATTTTCTACTGATTACAGGGCCCTCAATGCCATCACTGTCAAAGACAATTTTCTTATACCTATTGTGTAAGTGATGAGTTATTTGGTGCTAAATTTTTTTCCAAGTTAGATCTCAGGTTGGGACACCACCAAATATTGGTGAAGGACGAGGATAGACATAAAACAACATTCAAAACCTATCAAATGTCTTTATGAATGGCTTGTTATGCCATTTGGATTGTCTAATGCCCCTGTAACTTTTCATAGCCTTATGAATGATATTTCAAGGTATCCTCAAAAAATTTATCTTAGTTTTCTTTGATGATATCCTTGTGTATAGCCCCTCTTGGTCTTCTCACTTGCAACATTTGGAAGTGGTTTTGAAACTATTATAGCAGCACAAGTTGTTTGCAAGAATGTCTAAGCGCTCCTTTGGATTGCAACAGGTAGAATATCTGGGTCACATTGTTTCTGGTGAGGGTGTGGCAATGGAGAAAGGTAAAATCCAAGCAATGTTGAACTAGCCTGTCCCTCTAAATCTTAAGCAACTGAGAGGGTTCACGGTACTTACAGGATACTACAAAAGGCTCATCAAGGGTTATGTGTCTATAACTGACCCTTTAACCAATCTTTTGAAGAAAGGTAACTTCCTATGGGATTCACAAGCTATTACAGCTTTTGAGAGGCTTAAAACAGTCATAATTGAAGCCCCAATTTTGGCTCTCCCTGCTTCTTCCAAACCATTTGTTTTGGAAACTAGTGCATCTGGTTAAGGAGTAGGTCCAGTTTTGAGTCAAGAATTTCACCCTATAGCCTACTTCTCAAAGAAATTGAATTCGAGAATGCAAAGACAATCAACTTACATTAGAGAGCTCTATGTTACAGTAGTGGCTAAATTTAGACACTATTTGTTGGGTCATAAATTCATCATAAGAACAGACCAGAAAAGTTTGAGGAGTCTTACCGATCAGGCACTTCAGAACCCTGAGCAGCAACAGTGGTTGCACAAGCTTTTGGGGTATGATTTCACCATACAATACAAACATGGAAAAGACAATATTGTTGCGGATTCCCTTTCTAGGTCCTTTTATGGGGCATTGTCCCAGCCTCAATTACACTTCATTCCCTTATTGAAAGAAGCATTACTTGCAGATTCCAAGTTGAAAACGATTATAGATGCTTGTCTGCAAAACCAACCTCCCAATCCTCATTATTCAATTAAGTAAGGTCTTCTATTTTAGAAAGGTAGACTAGTTCTTTCAGCTGACCATTCCTTAGTCCAATAAGTATTACAAGAGTTCCATAATTTTGCCACAGGTAGTCATGTTGAGTATTCTAGGACTTTGGAAGAATTTCTTCTCAGATTTATTAGCAAGGGATGAATGTTGCTATTAAAGAATTTGTTTAGAATTGCTTGATTTGCCCACAAGCAAAGACCTCTAATACTCTTCCCTCGAGGTTATTCCTGCCACTCCCTATTCCTGATCTAATTTGGGAAGACATAGCTATGGATTTCATTACTAGACTTCCCCAATCTCAATGCTTTATAGTGATCATGGTAGTAGTTAATAGACTATCTAAGTATGGTCATTTCTCTCCTCCCAAAAAGATTACACCAGCAAACAAGTGGCAGACAGCTTGTGACTACCATGGTTAAACTACATGGATTTCCAAAAACCATAGTCTCAGATAGGGATAGGGTTTTCACTAGCCAATTCTAGCAACATTTGTTCAAGTTGAGTGAACCACTCTTAGCATGTCAACTGCTTATCACCTTCAATCAAATGGACAATCTGAGGCTCTAAACAAGTGTTTGGAAATGTATTTAAGGTGTTTCACCTTTCAAAAACCTAGAGTGGCTCAAATTCTGGCCTTGGGTAGAATTTTGATACAACACTTCCTATCACCACAACACTAGCATGACTCCTTTTAAGGTCGTATATGGAAGAGACCCCCCTCCACAAATATGTGCCCAATCCGGCAGATTTGATTTCAGTTCAGGAGCAATTGTTGCAGAGAGACATGATTCTCTACAAACTTAAGCATAATCTTCGGCGAGCTCAACAAATAATGAAGACATATGCAAATCAAAAATGGATGAATGTGGAGATAAAGTGTTGGTCAAGTTGCAACCAGACAACACTCGGTTGCTTTAAGGAAGAACCAAAAACTAAGTTTGAGGTACTTTGGTCCATTCCCTATTATTGAAGGGATTGGCAAGGTTGCTTTCAAATTGTTGTTACCCGAGATTGCTCAGATTCATCCAGTTATTCACGCTTCATAGCTTAAATTATTTAAGGGAAATCATTCCCAATCTTAGATTCTCTTACCCATCATCACTTCCAATGATGCACAACCAATATTTCAACCAGCTGTTATTCTTCAGTCTTGGGTGATTATCAAGGGCACTAAGCATGTTCAACAGCCCTTAGTCCAATGGGAAGGATTGGATAACAGTCAAGCAACTTGGTAGGATCACACTGCACTAGAATCTGTATTTTTAGAATTCAACCTTGGGGACAAGGTTGTTCTTAACGGGGGAGGAAAGACAAATGAGGAGAATATGGGGACAGCTAATAATAGTCATGTGGCAGCTAATACAAATGGTGAAAAAATAATAAAAAGCCCATGGTCCAAAAAACCAACATACGATTAAAGGACTATGTGTGGTGAAGAAAATGGCATAAAGATCAAGCTGGTTAGAGAGGGAAGGGGGAGGAAAAAAGGATTGGGCAGAACCTTCCTCTCTCACGTGGTTCATTCTTGTTTTCCTTTGTTCTTCTTTGTTGCTTTGTAGTTACTGCTATACTCATAGTAGTCTTTGTTTTCTTGTAAGAAACCCATTTCCAGTAAATAATACAATTACAGAGTTCTTTTATTCCATCTACCTCTCTATTACTTGTGTTTTTTTCTAGTACAACTGTTACAAAAATCACAAAGAAATTACAGACATTGTCGTTCGTGTCCACTCCTAGTTTAAAGCTCAACTGAGTCATCCACATTTTTAACTACTATACTATGTCTTATCCTCCTACTCCACTTCTTTCTCAGTGGACCAACAAAATAAGTACTTAGAAATGAAAAGGGAATAATGTGGTTTTCACGAAGACAGAAACTATAAGGATTATTGGTCCAAAACTACAAAGACATCACTAAAGCAGATTATTTCTTTTACATTTTAACTATTTTTTTTGTTATGGACCAGAAAGAGAAGTACATCTTATGTATAACTATAAACAGAAAAGAAAATAACTATTGTCTACTCAAAAAAACATTCTTTAATTTATTTTGATGGAGCATTTTAACTTGATAATCATTTATTTTGAAGTTATCTGCCACCCGTGTGACTAATTACCTATTATGCTCAAAAGTTCGTTAATTTGCCACTTCAATGAATATACTTTTCACCATTGGTGGGAAATAGGATTACAAAACATTCCACTCCTCCAAGTTGTAAATATGCTATCTGCTTACTGGATATGAGTAAAGGATAGCTAAGTATGGGTTAGATGGTTCCAAGACTAAAAAACAAGTACATCAAACACCATGGAATTTTAATTCAAAAATGCACTTCCGACCCAATTCCCTCTCAAATGCCAATGTCATATATTAATCAATAAGAACCACAAGCTAGAAAGAAGGGAGATCTCTCATGTTAAAGTTACGTTTACAGCCTGTACAAGCTCTCATGTTTCATGATACAGATCAAATCATGAGCAAAGATACATGACATCAATAGACAATTCTCACTTTTTCTTTGGGGCATATTCCACCAATTTATTCATCATGGAAAAAAGCCAACATGGCTGAAACGGATTTGTTTAGCAGAAATTGATCAAGCATTATAATTTTTCAGAAAAAAACATGGTGGTACCCTGTATAATTTCAAAAATCCTTATCCTGAAGGATTTGGACACAGTTGCATCATCATGGGTTTCTACCATCCAATATTACTGACACGTGGATTAGACAGATATAAGATACAATTAAAACTGCACTATATGGACCGATGTAAAAGATTTGCAATAAAAATTGCACCCAAGCAGACTGACTTATAATCAGGAAGCCAATTTTTGAAGGTCATTCTTAACAGGGCCTGCCTATTGCAGTTTCAGTCAATAAGGAAAATTGAGTTTCACATTGGCTAATGTCTAAGACAGCTAGAAACATAAGCACTAAACAAGCTGCATAACATAAGTTGAAAATTAGATCGGACAAATCATTACGTTGCATATCAGAAAATGAGTTCCTAAAAGCTCATCACATCAGCAGAAATGAATTGAAAATACAAATTGATATAGAAACATCAATATTTAATGATTAGAAGAAGCATTAGTTATTGGTGGAGCCTAATATAAATAAGTATGTCATACTCTTTAAATTGTACATATTATTTTCCTGAAAACATGATTGCAATTATAATAGAAAATTAAAAGATATTTGGACTCATTTTATGACCTGCTTTATGTGCAAGGGCCAAAAGGTAGTGGGAGGAAATGTTAAGACAGAATAAAAACACCTAGCCCATCCTTGGAAAACTTAGTTCTGTTGGGTAGGGTCTTCAATGAAGTCACTAAATTGGTACAGAGTGGCATGCGTCCATTACAGTGGCAGTTGTATAGCAGACCAAATGTTTGGACTGAATAGTGGTGCTATGTGCTGATTCCAAAAATCCCTCTGAACAAAAGATATTATGGCTTTTTAGAGTATTTTTGGATTTCAATTTCCAAAAGTGAAATCTACAACTGTAACAATAATGAAACTGATCAAGAAGACCTGGAAGTAATAGATTGTGATTGATGATTCCTATATAGCAAACTTGTATTTCACTTTTGCCGGTATTTACTTACAGTTGCATGTTTTGTTTAAGACACCTAGGACTTTTTATTGTTAAATATAAATGCCATCAATTTTGAGTAATTTTTGTAACTTTTTTTGAATATGTATGTGTATAGCATGCATTATACAAACCGTATAAAAAAAATTCAAAATAGTGCCTAACCTACAGTGCCCTATCCATCCCTCTTCTTGGCTCTGTATCTAAGCAGAAGTAAAGCACACGGTCTCAGAGATTTCAGACTTGGTACGGACAGTATCTCCACAATCTTAATATACGCACCTACATGGGGGTGTCTGATTCTTCACCTCTTTGGAGGAAGTTTCTATACAGATATAAAGCCAAGAAGAACTAAGAAAGAACAAAGGGAAGAAGCTCTGCTTTGACTTGTTCTGTTTTACTTGATGCTGAAACATTTGATGCTCATTGTCTTCTCTTCAATTCACCATAATCTCACATCGCATTGGACCAAATGGTGTGTTTGGTTTTAAAGAAAGAAATAGAGAGGATGGAGACAGAGAAGAAATACATGGAGAAAAGAGAAATATGTAAGAAATAAAATTGAATATTTAGTTGTTTGCTAGAATGGAAACAGGTGAGAAATAGAGAGAGTATTTTGAAAGTTGTGTAATTTGATTATGTTGATAGAAAATAAGGATAGAGATAGAGCGATAAGTAAAAATCGGTATGAAATAGTAGAGAGAGTCCCGCCATATTTTAAAGTTAATCCTCCCCTTCATCTCCCTCAACCAAACTAACCGAACTAATTCTCTCTCTCCGCCTCATTTCTACCAAACCCTCTTTTCCAAACAAACTCTACTTGTTTTACATTTAGGTCGCAATTGGTAAACATGTTAGAATGGGATGGAATGAAACATAACATGACTTCCTTTCTGTTTTTGGCGAATTAAAGCTAGGACTAAAACATTTTGGTTCTACCAAAAGGTAGATCCAAAGATAAAATGAATGAAACAACGGTTCAGTTCCATTATGTCCTCCACACACCAAATGCTATATTAAAGAAAACAAGTTCGTATGATGTAGCATAGAGTATCCAAGCAGAATCCGCCCAAAACAAGTCAGACCCAGGAGTGAAAAGATATTACTGACGTATCACAGCATTGTAACATATCCAAGAACGGTAAATGCAATTGAAATGGGCGTACATCTCAATCAATGGTACATAAAGTTCCAAATAATAAGATTTTTTTAAACACTTCACTTAATAACATTTTTTAAGAAAAAGAAAATAAAAAATTAATTTGTCTTCAATATTATCAAATAGCTAAATAACTCTTAATAACTATGGCATTCGGCTGCAAATGTCACGATAGTATTCTACAAGCTGATCCAATCTAGTATGTTAATGGCGTATGGAATCGAACCAAAAGTAGGCCAATGTTAGCAATTGATAGTGGAAAGGGATTTGTCATACATATACTAAGTCCTGATTGAACTAAATCTCCCGTAGATAGATGAATCAATCACGTTGCATAAAAGAAGAATACGTTAAAAACAAAATAGAAGGTTGCACAAAGTGAATGAAATCAATATCGAAGCACAAAATCAATTGAATAAAAAGGAAACAGAAAGTGAAATAACCCTAGATCCGAGAGAGAGGAAATGCACGGGGATTAGAGAGCGAAAGGGACAAACCAGCAAGCGAGAAAGAGAGTTCTGAACGGAGAGAGAGGGAGAGCAAGGAAGCTCTGGACCGGTGCGAGAGTAGTAGAGTAAGGAATTCTATATTCCTGGAATTTAAATTTCTATACTTTAAATCAATCAAAATATTTTTACCAATTTTAAGAATTTTGTTATTAAATTATATAATTTTATATTTTACCATTTAAATTTAAAACTTCTTATATGACATGTTTGTTCTCTTAATATTTTTTTTGCTGGAATTGAGGAGAGAGTGAAAAAGAAAAGAAAATAGAAGATGAAGTTAATTTGATTAAGTAAAAGAGGAGGAAAAACAGTTGAGAGAAATTTGTAGTTGATTTAATTGATATAATAAAATAAGAAATTAAAATAATTGAAATAATATAATGAATTGTGAAAATGTCCTTATTAAGATTTAATAAAAATATGTATGAATTAAACTTAATAAATTATGAAGTATTTACTTTATAAAACTGTAAATAACATTAAAAATTATATAAAAATTGAAAATTAATTTATTTATATAATTAATTTAATATCATGCATAAGGTTTTTATATAGCAATTAAAAAAAATAAATTATCATAAAAAATTTGCAAATAAAAAATAGGAACTATGCATTAAATCGATAGATATAAAACATATTTAAAACCATGTTTCATATTTTAAATCCATACTTCAAACATAATAATTTTTAATTTAAAAATATCATTAATAATTAAAAAATATCTTTACATAATTCGTATAACATTGTCAACATGAGACAATTTGTAACATTATAATATACATGGACAATAGGATGTTAAAATGAAAGGGCATAATCAATTATAGATTTGAGGCATAAGCCTTTTATTTTACATTCATGGCTATGTTCATACATTCACAAAATAGAAAGGCACAAATATCCTTTACTATAGTATTATATATAATAATGTCTTAATTTTAATATTCAAACTATGCATTATTAAAAGTCAAGCAAATCTATGTTTGTATAAGGAATGACCATATTCAATTTGATCCAAATATGAATAATACATCGAACGTATTCGTCCATTTTAAACATAATAGTAAATTAATGAATCTATATACAACCTAAATTATTTTTCAATAATAAGTGACAATTTTTAAAAAATAAAGTTGGTAACAAGATGTTTAAATTTCCTAATTTGTAACAACAATTATCAAAACGGAAAAGATAAAAATAGCAATTAAACCAAAAATCATTCTATAGTAATCTTTTGTAAATAGATTTGATTATCAATAAGTGCATCTATAATTTTTTTTTTATTTCCATGTCTTTTATTTTCCATTGATGTTCATTTATAAACAACAGATAATGAAGTATAAGAATGTTTTATGAGGATTTAGTCTTGATCATTTATTTTTTCCTTCCATCTTGCAACACCCTTAATTTATTTTTCATGCAATGATTTAAGTGACAAAATGTGTACGTTAGATCCAAAAAAATGTACAATGTTATGAAAGGAATAGACATTAACAAAATGCATACAACTACAATGTTAGGGTTTCTGGTTGCTACGACAATTGCAACTACAATTGTCTACAATTTTTCGTTTATGAAGAATCTTTAAGAAAGTAGCATTCTTGGCTCCATTTGATAAAAGAAAACTTCACGAGAAGCACCAAGGGAACTCTATAGGAGAGCTTTTCAACAAAAAGAGTATGATAAGTTTTTTTAATAATTAATTTTTACTTAATTAACATTTTAGTGTCAGTGTTTTTTTAATTCCTATTTTATTTCATATTAGATCTTATAATATCACTTTTGTTTCTTGTTGGAACTATTGTTACTTATCTCAGTGAAACTTAAATATATCTCAAAAAATTATAAATAAATATATCACATAGATTATTAGTAAATAACAATCTTAAAGAGATAATATTTTTCATAGCATATATTATATTAATGGGAAATTATGTTCTTTCATTGTTGATAGTGGAAGTTGTACCAATGTGGCTAGCTCTAGATTGGTGTCCAAATTAAATTTAGAGACTAAGTCACATCCTAGGCCATACAAACTTCAATGACTTAGTGAAGATGGAGAGTTGTTCGTGAATAAACAAGTGGAGGTGTGTCTTTTCATGGGACAATATACTGACAAAGTGCTATGTGATGTGGTTCCAATGGAGGCAAGTCATATCCTATTAGGGAGACCGTGGCAATATGATAAAAGGATAATCCATAATGGGTTAACAAATAAGATTTCTTTCATACATAATGATAAGAAAATTATTCTTAAACCATTATCTCCTAGAAAGGTTTGTGAGGACCAAATAAAATTGAGAGAAAGGAGAAAAGAGTGAAACACATAAAAAGAGTGGAAAGAAAAAGAGTGAAACACATCATCAGCTGAAATACTTGAGAGCAAAATAAATTGTTTGGTGAGAGAGAGTGAGGTGAAGAAGGTGTTGATGGCCAATAAACCACTTTACTTGTTGTATTGCAAAAATAATATTTTGATTGCTAACAACTCTAATGAAGTTGTTGTTCCGGCTAGTGTTGAGTTTCTTTTGCAGGAATATAAGAATGTGTTCTCAAAAGAAATTCCAAATGGACTACCACCTTTAAGAGGAATTGAGCACCACATTTATCCCATTCCTAGAGCTTCTTTACCCAACTGACCAACTTACAAGAGCAATCCACAAGAGACTCAAGAAATTCAAAGACAAGTTGATGAATTGATGAGCAAAGGGTGGATGCAAGAGAGCATGAGCCCGTGTGTTGTTCCCGTGATATTAGTGCCTAAAAAAGATGGGACTTGGAGGATGTGCACATACTACAGGGCTATTAATAATATCATAATCAAATACAAACATCCTATTCCCAGGTTTTCAAAAATGACACATTTCATACCTTGCAATAAGACAAATTATGCATGTCATGTGGCTGACTTATTTTTTAGGGAAATTGTGAGACTTCATGGAGTGCCTAGGAGTATTATAAGTGACAGGAACACTAAGTTTTTAAGTCACTTTTAGAGGACATTGTGGGTAAGCTTAGTACTAAATTACTTTTCTCTACTACTTGTCATCCATAAAGTGATGTGCAAACTGAGGTAGTGAATAGAACATTAGACACTTTGCTTAGGACTGTTTTAAAGAAGAATCTTAAGTCACAGGAAGAATGTTTGTCTCATGTAGAATTTGCTTATAATAGGATTGTCCATAGCACAATTTGAAATTGTGTATGGACTTAATCCTTTAATACTGCTTGATTTACTGCCTATGCCTAATATTTATGTTTTTAAGCATAAGGATGCACAGGCTAAAGCTGATTATGCGAAGAAGTTGCATGAGCGTGTGAAGGCACAAATTGAAACGAAAAATGAGAACTATGCCAAACAAGCTAATAAAGGAAGAAAGAAAATTGTTTTTGAACTCAGTGATTGGGTTTGGGTCCATATGAGGAAAGAAAGATTCCCTTAGCAAAGGAAGTCCTAACTCCAGCCAAAAGGAGATGGTCCTTTTCAAGTGTTGGAGAGGATTAATGATAATGCTTATAAAGTTGATATACCTGGTGAGTATAGAGTAAGTGTCACTTTTAATGTATCTAATTTATGATTTATCTCTTCTAATGTAGGGAATGATTCTTATATCTCTTTTTATGTAGGGAATGATTCTCAACATTTGAGGACAAATGCTTTACAAGAAGGGGACAATGATGTGGGCATCCAAGCTCAACAAGACCCATGATGAGAAAGCCCAACTCCACAAAATGAAAAATGAAGTCCAAGATCCAATTCAAGACTTAGGTGGGTCCACGACTAGAAGAAGACTTTGGAAGATCCAAAAAACTTTGCACTACAAGGTGACCCATCTGCTGAAGGCTCAACTATTGAAGGACAACCATATGGAAGAGACGAGACTGATTACATATCTAATAGGCTTAGAGAACTAAGAGAAGAGCTAATAAGAATCTTAATTTATTTTATTTTTATTTATTTACTTTCAAATGAGACAAACTCAGAGCCTATATGTGGATTTGGAATTCAGAAGAAGAGATGACATATTCTGCAAACTGGTGAGAGTGAATCTCTTGGGTTCTTGGCTAAACCAACTCTTAGACTTGTGGCGTCTTTGGGACTTATCTTCTTCCATAGAAGTGATGCTACTTATTTCTATCACCTATTTTACTTGAAACCCTATGTTCCAATAAATTCAAACTCATATCCTAAATCGGTCCACATCACCTATTTTACTTGAAACCCTATATTCCAATAAATTCAAACTCCTATCCTAAATCGGTCTGTTCTTGAATCTTAACATAGGGGTTCACATCATAACATTTCCATATCAAGCCAAAATGAAAAAAAAATTATAAAGTCTATTTTAAAAAATCTCAAGACGAATAACAAAAATCAATCTCTCTTTATTTATTTATATATATATATATATATATATATATATATATATATATATATATATATATATATGTAT
>Ga0209700_101982_pt1 | contig 42378 bp, 22 predicted proteins | sample SiratroredBW_FD_187528 | JGI IMG/M metagenome (GOLD analysis project Ga0209700, IMG submission 187528) | Root nodule microbial communities of legume samples collected from California, USA - Siratro red BW (SPAdes) (version 2) | ecosystem: Host-associated > Plants > Roots > Nodule | place: USA... | reverse complement strand
ATATCTGATATCTTATCTACTTCTTCAGAAACTTTACTCAAATATTCTCCTTCCATGATAGACTGAAGAAAATATTTAAAATAATCACATTAAGAAATCAAATAAACATAAAAATTCAAGTCACTTTTGCTTTATGGTCTATAGAAATCGTAAAAGTAATAGACATTACGGTTTGTAGAAACCGTAGAAGCATTTGCATTTTTTTACTGCTTACGGCTTCTACAAACCGTAGACAAAAAAAATGTTCTACGGTTTGTAGAAACCGTAGAAGCATTTGCATTTTTTTTACTTCTTATGGCTTCTACAAACCGTAGACAAAAAAATGTTCTACGATTTGTAGAAGCTGTAAGGAGTGAAAAAAATGCAAATGCTTCTACGGTTTCTACAAACCGTAATGTCTATTACTTTTACGGTTTCTACAAACCGTAGAGTTCTCTTATACACCTATGCACTTACGGTTTGTACAAACCGTAAGCTCTTACGAATGTTAAAATAACTACGGTTTGTGTAATCCGTAAGAGGCATAAATCTTGATTTTAAACTTACGACTTACAGAATCCGTAAATACTAAACTTCTACGGTTTCTACAATCTGTGGAAATCAGAAAAAATGAATAACAGATACCTTGATAAAGACAACGGTGGTTGTTTTTCAGCCACCCACAACCACCAACGGCCACCCAAAGTGTCTTTAACCCCCCACTCCAACACCGTAGGAACCTCCCACCACCACTGCGATATCTTTCACCAATGTACAGAAATGCACCGCACCCCTTCCATGGAAAACCTTCTTTAATAGCAGCAGGGATAATTTTGTAATTTACTCATGTCTATTATGGGAATTTTGAAAATTATAGAGGTACAGGAAGATGATATGGAGGTGCAGGAAGAAGCAGTCTCCAGGGTGGCTCAAGGTCCAAGTAGGTAAAACAACCCTTTTAGGCCTCAAGGCCTAAAAAAATTTAATGCTCATATATTATTATAAAATAAAAATTATTTAATTTTAAAATTATATTAAAAAATTTAATTAAAAATTTAAAATATCTTAACTCACTTTAAGCTTACATTGGTGCTATAAATATTAAATATCATGTGATAAGTTTAAATTTATATTGGTAGTATAAATACTATTTAATGAATAATATTCATTAATCATATTGTTTAAAAAATAAATTGGACAGTTAAGTAATCCTAATTATCAAAACTTTATAATTTTTTCTCTCTCTTTTATATATTGACATGATTTGTTTATATGTCCTTTCATTATCTGACTCTTCCACTTCTCTCCTTCTTTCTTTACTTATCTCCTTCCTTCCTCTGTCGCTATATTCTTCCATAATATTATTTCAATTGTATTTATGTATGTGTCTTTATTTGGATACTTGGAGTTGTAGATTGATTGAGAAAGAGTTTGTGTTCACTCTGTGTCATTTTGAGTGCATCAATATTAGGTAAAAATAATATGAGATTGATAAATTGATCTCATTTTTCTTATTTTTCATTATTATTTAATTAATCTTAAAATAATCTGTGCAGATACAATGATTTAGAATTTATAAACTATATTTAAAGACTTACCAAATAACAGATAGTAAGAGAAAGATAGTATGAGACTTAAGACTTCAAGACTAGATCCTACAATCAAGTTCATTTTCTTAACAATAAGGTTTTATCTTTTTATCATAGTCTCATTTTATATACTTATAAGTTATATTTAATGTGATATATATATTATAATTTTTAATTTTATATAAAAATATACAAATATGTCAACTAGAAGATTTGGATCAGGTTATTCAAAACTTCAAAAAAAGAAAAGAGTTAAATCTTTTGTTGAATCACAAAAAGGGGCTATGGATAAATTTATAAAAAAATTAAAAAAAAATGAATTAGAAAATACAGGTGAGTCTTCTTTGAATGAAGAAGATAACAATATAAATATCAGTGAAGATAATAATGGCGAATATAACAATATAAATATAGGTCAAGATAATAATAAAGTAGTCAATGGAAGATAAATATAAGTTAGTAAAAGTTTACAATCAAAAGATATGTGTATTAATATGGCTATTGAACAATTAAAAAATATTCTTTTATTTTTTGAAACATTAGAGAAAATGGAATTGAAAATGCATTTATTTCCACCAAAGAAATTGCTTCTGAAATGGATATAGAGCCTAAGTTTCCTTAAAAAAAAAAAAAAAAAAAGAACCAGTAACTAAAAATATACCTCAAGAGTCATTTAGAATTGATTATTTTTTATATATTGTAGATAAAGCAATTACCATACTCCAAAATAAATTTTTACAATTTAAAATATATGAAGATATTTTTGGTTTTTTATTTAATATTAAAAAATTAAAGTCATTGGGTTGTGTACTTTTAAAAGAAAAATGGTTAAACCTTGAAAAGTATTTGAAATATGGTAATTTGTTCGATCTTGATGGTTTAGATTTATTTTTAGAATTAAATATCTTAAAAAAGATTATAGAATTAAAAAATGATAAACCAATTGATATTTTTAATTATATAAAAAGAATAAATTATTTTCAAATATATATATAACATATATAATAATATTAACAATTCAAGTATTAAAGATTAAACAAATTAGTTTTTTTTCTATTAAAAAATATATTTTAAATAAAATTAATTATAATAATTTAATAGATAATTTTGTATAAAAAAATGTTAAAATTTTTATTTATTTAAAAAGTATCTTATTTTTTTAATTTACTTTAGACCTTTTAAAGTATTGAAGGAGATGGGCGTTAGTGCATGTAGTAGCTTTGAAGGAGATGGGCGTTAATGGTTGTCATGGTTCAAATCTAGGCTTTGGAGGGTGTGCAATTGACTGCGTGGTTGCTTAAATTAAGATAGCTTTCATACATTAAAGTTTATATTTTTTTCCTTTCCATAAAAGTTTGGATGTAGTTTGATTTTGTAGCCTTTTGTTTTTATATTGGTTTGCAATTATTTTCAGATGTGACCACTTATATATACATGAATAATGATATTTTGACACTTCTAAATATTAATATAATTATTTGATATTTTTATGTGTTAAAAAAAATAATATTTTATGGTAAAATATTAGCATGTCATTTACTTTTATTCTTTTTCCTTTCTCCTTTTTCTTTCTTATTTCTCTCTCCTCTCTCTTCTTTTTAATTTAATGAAAGATTTGTTATTTTTATTTTATCTTTTTATTATTTTTATTTTATTTTATTTTTTAAAAAAGTAATGTTTGTAATGCAATATTATCTTCTCTTCTTTTTAATTTAATGAAAGATTTGTTATTTTCATCTTATTTTTTTATTATTTTTATTTTATTTTATTTTTTTAAAAAAGTAATGTTTGTAACGCAATATTATCTTTTTATCTTTTTATTTTTCATCAATAAAAATTTATTTTTAAATATATATATATATATATAATAATTAGTTAATTATGTTTTATTTTTATTAATATTATTATTTCTTTTTTAAATAATCATATATAATTTTTTATATTCATAAATCTATTTTATTCATAATATAATTATATTACTATTATTATTTTATTTATTGTAATTATTATTATTTATATTTTATTTAGTCACAATATTTTTCTTTTAAAACTAATTTGGTTTCTAAAGTTCAAATTTTATCTAAAATACAAAATATTTTTAAAATAAGAATTTTTAACATGAATTAAAACTTAAGTTTTTCTAATTCTTATTTTAAGATAAAAAATAAAATAATTAATATATTTATTTCAAAACATGACAATATACAGTAATAAACAACAATACATGTGAAAGTCAAAGATAAAAAATAGAGGTGAAGGACAAAGGAGAACAAAAAAGACAAAAATGTTATGGTTGATGCAAAGAAGAAAAAACATCAAAAGAATATTTAAAAATTTATTTGTCTAGAGTCAGAGTTGAGATGTGGTAATACTAGGGTTGATATTAAGAAGACAACATACATGCTTATATTTGTTTATTTCATGTTAATATTGAGATGTAATAGAGATGAATGTTAGAGGCAAATGACAAAGTGAAGAGAAACAAGAGAGAGATAAAGAGGAGAGACATAAGAGAGAGAAAAAAGAATAATAAAATATTATTTTTTTATACATAAGAGTGTCAAATAAATATAATGACAAATAGGAGTGTCAAAATATCATTATTCTTACTTGGTCTTTTTAGAGAAATTTCTTATATACAAGCAATGCTCCGACTACTAATGAACTAACAACTAATTTTAACCAACACTAAAACAAACAGATTTTCAATTTTTTTTTTAATTTCGAAATTAACTGCTGATTAGACATTCCAATATTTTTTATAAAAAATCTCAATTCATTTTTTATTAGTTTTATTTTTATAGATTAATTCCGTGACATGTGATAAAAAAAATAAAATATATGTAAATAACGATTTTTTTCATAAATTATTTCCATTTTCTTCCTCATTGTTTTTATTGTGTTTTAATGTATGAAAAGAAAAATAAATCTAAGTAAAGAAGAAAAACACTAGTGGTGTTTAAATTTGAGATATATTATATAGTACTTTGTAGAACTCATTCTTATATACAACTAAATTTTAAAGTTTAAGTGTTTATTCAAATAAAATAAATTGATCCTTTATTTTTCTATATATTGAAATATTAAATAGTGTATGACCTGCATGTTATCGGTCGAAGACAATACCATGTCTGCCAAAAGGATTATCAGAACATTAGGTCAGATATAATTGTTCATGACAACAATAGTTTGTAAGAGCTGTTATGCGACAGTATTTAATTAGATTTTACCATTTTGTCCTTGGTTTCATAATTTCATTTGTCACATAATGAATAATGCTTTTTAGTATTTAGGGTTTATATTTTATTTAAATGTATTTTTTCATCCACTCATTATATTCTTTACGTCAATATATTTTTGAGTTTATTATTATGATTTATTAAGATGGAGAAAAAAATACTATGTAAATAAGTTACATTTTTGTTATAAATATTGGTACTAATATTACTAGTATTTATATATATTTTTTACAATGATCCAAATTAATTTATGCTTTGTTTGAATATTTTACAAATTGATCAATACAGTAAAAATGTTCGCATAAAAATTATTTAATTTTACTTGTAAATAAAAAATTTATAGATTAATTAATAAACCTGAAACCCCCTGTAAGCTTTTTTTTTTAAAAAAAAAAAACACAGAACCCTGCACTTCCAAACTTCACTCTTCTATTTCTAAACTTTTATCACAACTTTCTTCCATATCTCATCTATTTTCAAATTTGATCACATTTTACGAGAAGTCAGGGATCATTTTTACTCTATCAGATTTCAAATAGAATAAGTTCTTATATGCTCTAAAGATTTCTTACTCTCTGCTTTTCTTTAAGTTTTTGTCATCAATATTGTCAGGAACAATTAAGGAAAAATATTTTTCTGAACTTAACTAAGACTATACTAAAATTTGGTTTTGTTTGGATCACTTGTTCTACATCCCTAGATATTGCGTTAGTGCTACTAATAAGTTTGGAAGAATTGTTTTGGGATCCTCATCTGAGATAAGGGAAGTTAGGAAATTGGTTTTTATACTAATTAGTTACTTTCAAATAAAACTCTAAGATAAAAGACTTGAATGTGTGATTAGTATTTTTGGTAGGTCTAACTAGTCTTTGAGTACTGACTGAGTTTGATTGTTTATCTTGATTTGATGTGATTAATTGACCTGATTTGAGTAATGATGTTAGAAAGTAGCACGTGAAAAGTTTTGATTGAATTGATATGATGTGTGATGACTGAATTATATGTTCATATGTAACCATTTTAGTTGAAATGAAACTAATATACTGGAGATTGAAAGGAAAGGTATCATGGTTACATATGTGTCGCAATCAGGGTCACGACAAACAACTAAAAAGAAATAAATTTTCAAAATAGAAGAGTCGTCATCATAGTTTATTATAAAGAAAACTACGGAAAAATCAAGGAAAAGAAAATGGTTTGCAAAATCGGATTAAGGTCCGGGAGTTGGTTATGTAGGGAAGATATGACCAACCTATAATGTCCGTCCTAAGACAGTATCTTTAATTAAATGAGTCAAAGGAATGTGGTTTTCCAAAATATTTATTTTCCCAAAAAAATAAAAATAAAAAATGGAAGTAATGAAAACAAAGAAAATATTTTTTTTTTAGTCCGACAAGGATTGACCTTGCTTCTAGGTATTTTTGTTCATAATAAAAATCAGGGATTACGTAGTTCTAAATATAAAATATATTTGTTGGGTTAATACCTTTAATTTTGAAATTGTTTAATTTTTAAAATTTGATATAAAAATGATATTTACTTCCAAAGTATTTATAATATGTTGCCCAAAGATTATTTCCAAAGTTTCATTTTAAAAATCGTGTGACGCGTGCGGTTCTTTGATATTCAAAAAAAACATTTGGAATAATAATATTAAATACCATATGAAGCGCGCGATCATGTAAGTATCTAAAATTATTAAAAATATGACACCCTCAAAGATTATTTCTAAAGTTTCATATTAAATATCGCATGACTCGTGAGACTATTTGATATTTAAAAAAATGGAATAATATTATTAAATACCGTATGACACGTGTGACCATTTAAGTATCTAAAATTATTAAAAATATGACACTCCTAAAGATTATTTCTAAAGTTTCATATTATATCGTGTGATGCATGTCGCTATTTGATATTTATAAAAAAAATATTTAAAATAAAGTAGTAAGGATCTTTTTTATTTTAAAAAATTTAAATAGTGTAGGTTACAATAGGAAATCACGAAAAAAAAATTATTCCACCCGCGAAAATGAATGGAAAGCATGAGCCCTGTTATGATTTTGCCATACAATTCATTTAATACCACACATATATATAAAAAGAAAAAGAAAGTGGTCACATCCGAAGATAATTGCAAGCCTACGTAAAAACAAAAGGCTACAAAATCAAACTACATCCAAACTTTTATGAAAAGGAAAAAATGTAAACTTTAAAACACATGCATGAAAGCTATCTTAACTTAAACAACCACGCAGCCAATTGCACACCGACCAAAGCCTAGATTTGAACAATGACAAACATTAACGCCCATCTCCATCAAAGTTACTACATGGATGTAATAAATAATGATAAGTGCTCGATTAGCAAATACTACCTTAAACTAGCATGATGTTTGGGTTTTTCTTTTGGTTTTTGTAACATCCTAAAAATATATATATTATGTAACATACACTGAATCTAATAAAGAGAAATAAATTATGCATCTGTATTTGTATTTGTTCATGTATATAATACAATCATGACAATTTTACAAAATAATATGAAAAATAAAGATAAATTAGTGAAAAGAAAATTTTATAACATACTCAATATATGCAAAAAGAGTAAATCATATTAGATATTCATAAGAATTTCTTAAAAGACTAACATATAAAGTTTTAATATTAAATACATTTTTATTTCAAGTATTCATATCAAACAATAAATGGACTACATCACATTCAACGGTCACATATGGACCACATCACACACATGGCATGGACCATATCACACATATATAGGCCAGACATAGACCTATCATCTTTTGGAAGACCAATTAAGTATGCTCATACCACAGACTACCATCTAATCCAACCATTTAATCCAATACCCAAGACTTAAATATTATATTTATTACTTAAAAATTATTAATTATTGAAATGATGTAATACAAGTTGAATATAAAGAGAAAAATAAATGACAATCATATATTCACTAAATAGTTTAGTTATGGTACACTAAATACTTTATGTGAAATGAAATATAAATTATAAATTTTATGTTTATCAAAACTCAAATTTTATCTTTATCAAAAAGTCAATTACATCTTTATCGAAAATAATATTTTATCTTTATAAAAAATCAAATAATATCTTTAATAAAATACCAAATTTTATCTTTATCAAAAACTAAATTCTATCTTTATCAAAAATCAAAATTTTATAAATAAATTTAACATTATTTACAGATTTTATATATGAATCTGTATATAATTATTATCTATAAATTTAAATTTATAGATAAATTGTTTACATATTTAGATTAGCAGGTAATTATTTACAAATTGAATTCGTATATAACTCGTGAAATTTTTCGTAAATTATATTAATAATTAATAATTTTTACAATAATAATAATATTATTATTATTATTATTATATTGTTAATAATATATTGAATATTAATATTATTATTATAATTTTTGTTACTAATAATAAAAATTATAATAATATAATTATAATAATAATAATCATAATAAAAATAATAATAATTAAAATATAATCATAAAGTTTATCCCACATAATAATTGTAAGTAATAATAATAATTATAATAATAAAAATAAAAATATAATCATAAAGTTTATCCCACATAATAATTGCAAGTTATAATAATTATTATAATAATTATTTTTTTAACAACAAAGAATAAATTAATAGGATTCACAAAATAATTTTGATAATTGTAACTCTTTCCTAGGATTGTACAGTAGCTCTTATGAAATTGCAAGAAACAATAACTATCTATTTTGTAATATTTATTAAGCAACCAATCTCTTTAAGACAAGGTTCACAATTTTCTTAAGTGAAGGCACGTTAATGGTGCTTTAAAAGAAATCTCTTGAATTTAACTGTTGTTTGGAAGTTAGAATTTATCTTTGTTTTTTTATTGGATATAGTTGACAAGTTTGAACGAGTTGGCGTTTTATAGTAAATTATAAATTTAATTAAATAATAAATCATAAATTTAAATAATTAGAATATAAAATTATACATTTAATTGAATAAAAAATTCTAAATTTAATTAAATAACGAATTATACATTTATTTAATTATAATAAATTGTACATTTAATTAAATAACAAATTCTAAACTTAATTAAATAATATATTTTATTCAATAAATTAATTTTATTCTTTTTAAGTTTCTTTGATTGCCATTGTGTATTAGAACGTTAAACAATAATATATTTAACTCAATTAAATATCTTGACATTATATAATTTAATAGTAATATAATATGGTAAGTTTTAATTAAACGTGTCAATGGGTCAAGTATAGAATGAAAAGACGTTTCCTTCTTCAACATTTGATCAGTGCTTATATAAGTTTGATTCATTCATTAGTAAAGATCTTGACATTATATAATTTAATAGTAATATAACATGGTAAGTTTTAATTAAACTGATAATGGTTCAAATATAGAATGAAAATATCGTTTCTTTTTTCAACATGTGATCGGTGCTTATATAAGTTTGATTCATTCATTAGTAAAGATCCTGACATTATATAATTTAGTAATATAACATGGTAAGTTTTAATTAAACGTGTTAATGGGTCAAATATAGAATGAAAAGACCGTTTCCTTCTTCAACATTTGATCAGAGCTTATATAAGTTTGATTCATTCATTAGTAAAGAGTGTTAGAAATAGTATAGAAAGAGTCTTATAGAAATTACAATGTCTTTGTTTATGAAGAGCATTTTCTTGTTGTCCATGTTTACGGTGGTATGGGGACAACAAACCGTTGATATGTCTATTACGAATAATTTAGAGGGTAAAGAAGATCTAAACATTCATTGTCAATCTAAAGATAATGATCTTGGATTGCATCTTCTTCATATTAATCAAACTTTCAATTGGAGTTTTCGGACCAATCTTCTTGGTGGTACACTATTCTTTTGTTCGTTTCAATGGGGGAATGGTTCTTTGTTACATTTTGATGTATACCAACAAAGTAGAGATATCAAATTTGGTCGAATATGTCACTGGTATATTCATAAAGATGGACCATGTAGATACGAAGTAAAACCAGACCGACCACCATCCGAAGCCAATCGCAAATGCTATAAATGGAACTAATGCATTTTCCATTCCATCATGTACTGTCTCACAAGATGTACTATTACTTAATATCTCAATAAAACTAATAAACCACATATTGAGTTTTTTTTTGTTTTTTTTTTAAATATTAGGATGTCTAATTAGTAGATTAGACCGAACGAAATTAATAAAAAATAATTTTAAAATATGTATAACAAAAATATGTATAAAAAATAAATCACTTCTTGCCCCATCCTCCATTCGAACTTTAAAAAAACTTGTAAAATGCTTCTATTACACTTTGTTTTCCATTGAAGACCGGAATCACGCGTTTTTCTTCTTTTTTCTTTTCTTTTTCACCTTTTAAAGCTTGGTTACTTTTAAATTATATACTAGAATGGAGTATTATTTATTTTTTTAGTTCAATTTATCTTTGTTAATAAATTTCTTAACTACGTGACCAATTCAAACATATATAGTGTTTTCTAAAATATAGTTAGGCGACATTTTTATAAATGTTTTATATATTGTCATTAATCATATATTGTATCATAAATAAATTAAAATTTTAAATATTTATTGATTAGAATTTTAATACTAATGAAATAAAAAATACCTCATTGTTATGTTTTAAAAATTCAAAAATTTATTTAAATATTTCATTGATAATAAGATGAAAATCAATATTATATCCCATTTTTGTCTGATTGGTATTATTATATCCCATTTGATTTATTAATTATATTATATCATTTATTAATTTAATACTTAAATGTAACAGTATTTTAAGTAATTCAGTTAAAGATATTAATTAATTTTCAAACTTAAAAATATATTTTTATACAAATTAATTTATTTGTTAATTGACTTTTAATAAAGTTAAAGTGTAGTAAGAACGTGAAAAGAAAGCTTTATTAGTTGCCCAAGTGGAAAAAGAAGGAGTGCGTGAGTCATAAAAAGAATGAGTGTAATGACCAATTCTGGTCAGTGAGAGAGAGAGTTGTGTGATGAAAGAAGATGTGTAAATAGCTAATGTCATTTCGATGGGTTGAACTCTAATAACAAAACAATTTTTTTTTTCAGTTTTTTTATACATTTTTTTAAAGATAGGAGAAAATCTTCCCTTTTTTAATTTATTAAAACTTTCTTTTTATTTATCTTGTTTAATTTATAAAAAGCAATGAATATATTTTTTTTTCTAAAAATAAAAACTAAACCAATTTTTTTATATTTTTATTTTAAAATAAAAAGACAATAAAATAAAAGATTATACTTTTATTATATTTTTTTAAAATAAGAGAAAATAAAAAAAATCTATCTTACATGTAAGCTAAACCAATCATCTTTAAATAGTTTTTGTCCTAAATATAACAATCATTAACATTACAAGATAAATCATCAATCAATTTTAATATTATATTATGAAATAAAGAAATGAGCAAAAGAAACGAAAATAAAAGTATTTTATCTGTTATTCTATTAAAAAGAAAAGTAAAATGATGAGTATATATTAAGCTTAACTAAATAAAAAGACTATAAATCAAAATATTACAATCTAATTTTGTCATAATTAAAAAAGACAAAATAAAAAAATTGATTAATAATTTGATTCTATAATAAAAATAAAATAATATAATTGATATTAATTTTTTTTAAATACATTGTATTCTCTAGAAAAAAATTTATAAAGAGAAGAAGAATGAAACATTTTATTGTGAATCAAAACTTTTTCTTTTGTTTTTCATTGGAGACAGGAATCACGCGTTGTTCTTCTTCTTTATCTTTCTTCATTTTTCATCTTTTAAAGCTTGGTAACTTTTTAGTTCTATACAACAATGGATTATTATTTATTTTTTTAAGTTCAATTTGATCTTTGTTAATAAACTTCTTAACTATGTGACCAATTCAAACATATCTGTTGATTTTCAAAAATATAGTTAGGTGACATTTTTATAAATTGTTTTATATACTGTCATTAATCATATATTGTTTCATAAATAAATTAAAATTTTAAATATTTATTGATTACAATTTTAATACTAATGAATACAAAATACCTCATTGTTACGTTTTAAAAACTCAAAAAACTTATTTAAATATTTCATTGATAATAAGATGAAAATCAATATTATATCCCATTTTAAGTCTCGTTGGTATCATTATATCCCATTTGCTTTATTAATTATACTATATCATTTATTAATGTAATACTTAAATGTAACCAGTATTTTAAGTAATTCGGTTAAAGATATTAATTAATTTTAAAACTTAAAAATATATTTTTTATACAAATTAATTCATTTATTAATTACTTTTAAAACTTAAAACGGTAAAGCACAATGAGATTTTAAAAAAAAAAGTAATTTCTTTATGAATGTTTTAAAATAAAAATAACCTTAATTATTTAAAAATTGGCTATGGCTATGTAAGTTTTAATTATACTTTTTAATGGGTGAAATACAAAGTAAAAGACAGTTTTCTCTTTCAAACATTTGATCAGTGCTTTATATATAAATAAAAGTGATTGACTATTAAAAAAAGAGTATATATATAAATGATTGATTATTAAAAAAAATTATATATACAAGTGGTTGATTAGTAAAAAAAGAATATTAAAAATTACAATATCTTTGTTAATGAAGAACGTTCTCTTATTATGCATGCTTACGTTGGTGTGGGCACATCTTCTTAATGTGTATATTACGAATTATCTAGAGAGAAAAAAAATTTAAACTTTTACTATAAATATATAGTTGATGATCGGAGACAACGTCTTCTCCACATTAATTAAACTTACAAAATACTTACAAAATAAATTTTAGGATAGTATTTTTTGTGGAACATTATTTTCTTGTATATTTCAATAGAAATTTTATTGCATCTGAATGTATACGACCAATTTAAGAATTTCAATTTATGTTTAGAGTGCAATTGATATATTCACGAAAGTAGAGCATGTAGGGACCAGCACGACTCATTGGCAAATGCTATAATTGGAAATAAGGTGTTTCATTTCAATCATGCATTGGGAGAGAAATTATATGTACTTATTTAATTTCTCAATTAAATAAAAGATTAATTTATTTTATTTGCATAAACATTTTATCAAATTTATTAGAAAACCACCGTTCGTATGTTACTTTCAATGAAGTGACCTTCAAATTCAATGGTTTAATAAAGAAATTGAAAATAATATTACAAAGTTATGTAAAATTTGAAATTTATTATATATACATAATTAATTAAATGTAACCAGTATTTTAAGTAATTCAGTTAAAGATATTAATTAATTTTAAAACTTAAAAATATATTTTTATACAAATTAATTCATTTTTTAAAACTTAAAACGGTACAACACAATGAGAATTAGTACAGTGAGATTTAAAAAATAAAATAAATTTTTTATGAATATTTTAAAATAAGAATAATGATATTTTGACATTCCTATGTATCAATACATTCATTTGACACGATAACAAAAATAATATTTTATTGTGATGTGCAAAAGTGTCATTTGTTCTTATTCTCTCTCCTCTTTTTATTGTTATTATTGTTATTATTAAACTTGATATATTAATAATATTGTTATTAATAATATTTTTATTATTATTATTATACTTGATATATTAGTTTCTTAATTGTCAATCTTATTTTCACTCAAACTGATATTATTGCTTAAGCTATAATTATTTACATCACGCTGGTAATAAAGTTTTGAAAATAATAAAATTATCAATATTGTATTCACACAAACTAATATTATTGCTCAAAGTAAATATATCAAGTTATTTACATGCTAATAATAAAAAATATTAAGAAGTCAAAAGAAATATTTGTTTGAGAGACATGAAACAAAAATTTAAATTTATTACATTTAAAATTAGAAATAATTTTTTAGTTTTGAGAATATAAAAGAGTTATATATTTATATGATGAGTTACTTTGAGATTTACTACAAATACTTAATCTTAATATAAGTCTACCTTCTATTTTCATTTACAGCAACTTAATAATTTCCTTATAGATGCGATGTAATTATCTCTCATATAATGAAAACAACAATGGTAACATATTGTAATTGGATTGTGTTTCTATATGAACTATGTTTATTGTCAAATTCTCTCTAGTTCTTCTTGTATTATATATTAGTAGAAAATTTTATAAAAATTATCCTATCTAAGATTTTTTTTTAATTTAGTGTTATTTTTTTATGAATAAAAGTTCACTAGTAGTCAGCTGATTTAAAATTTGAATATATTTTCTTTCTATTACTTTAAATCTGAAAAAAAAAAAGTTATCTTAAATGTCATATCATATTCTACTATCTAGATGTCATTGTTACCATTTTACATAATAGAATAAAGCAATCACCTAATTAATCTAAAATATTAGTATAAAAATAAAATAAAAAATCTAGATTAAGAATGCTTATTTATCCTTGGTCTAAGAATAAATGGATCTTCTCTTATATATTAAACCCTTATTAATATATATATATATATATATATATATATATATTATAATATGATATAATATAACGTATAATATAATGTAATATAATAAAGAAGTTTTAATTAAACACCTTAATGCATTTGACTTAAGTCAATTAGAAAATGAAAACAAACATTTGACCATTGATTTTCAAGATGTGTATATTTATTCATTATAATAATGTAATGTTTTCATTTTATAATATAATTTAGTAAGTTTTAATTATGCATTTGACTTAGTCAATCACAAACATTTGACCATTACTTTTCAACATTTATATATTTATTCATTATAATAATATAATATTTTTATATTGTAATATAATTTAGTAACTTTTACTTAAACGTCTTAATCAATCAATTACAGAATAAAAAACACGTTCCTCCTTCAACTCCCTCAATATTTGATTACTGTATATATATAACTCTTTTTATTAGTACAAAAATAGTGTTAGAAATTGCAATGTCTCTTATTGGGAGAAGCGTTCTCTTGTTATACATGTTTACATTGGTGTGTGGAAAACATCATATTCATATGTATATTACAAATAATCTAGAAGGAAAAGAAGATCTAAACATTCACTGTAAATCTAAAAGTGATGATCTTGGATTGCATCTTCTCCACATCAATCAAACCTACAACTGGGATTTTGGAACCAATTTTTTTGGTGGAACATTATTCTTTTGTTCATTTCAGTGGAACAATGGTCGTTTGTTATATCTTGATGTATACGACGAAACTAGGGATTACTCTTTATGTTCAGACTGTCATTGGTATATTCATAAAAATAAACCATGCAGGGATGAATTAGTAGAAGGAGAACCACCAACTACACTCAATCGCCAATGTTATAATTGGAAATAATGTGTTTCTTTTCACTTATGCACTTCGTGAGAAATTATATGTACTTATTTAATTTCTCTATTAAATAAAGGATCATTTTATTTGCATAAACATTTTAAACTTTTATCAAATTAGAGTATTATTATATATTTATCTTAAATGTAAATAATTTACTAATTTTTTTTCTTTTTTTTACCTTTTTTCATATATTAAAATACAATAAAAACAAGGAGGGAGAAAATGAAAAATTATTTATTAGAAAAAAATCATTATATACATTTTATTCTATTTCTTTATATGTCATGGAAATTGATTTATAAAAATAAAACTAATAAACGAGTAAATTGATTTTTTATTTCTTTATATGTCATGGAAATTGATTTATAAAAATAAAGCTAATAAACGAGTAAATTGATTTTTTTTTTAATATTAGGATGTCTAATTAGTAGTTTAAACCAAAATTAATTAAAATAATTTTAAAATGTGTACAACAAAATTAACTTCCTCATTAAGAAAAAATTTTTAGTATTAATATAAGTAAAATAAATAATATGTCACTCAAGATAAATTAAGTGACAAAAATATTCAGTGATAGATTAAATGACTCAAGATAAACCAAACCACTAATCCTGTGCTACTTTCAATGGAGTGACCTTCAAATTTAATGATATAATTTGTTTGTTCCATTTTGGGATTAAAGAACACAGCCAGTGGTTCATAACAGAAATTGGACCATGTAAGTATTACTCTACCAAACTTGTTTGTTTTAAATGGCTTTAAAATGAATATGCTACATGTATGGTGATAAAGATTTGAGATAATTATCAATTATTAACTTATATGGATTCGGAAGTTTCCAATTATCGGTCTCAATTTTATTTTATTTTTTTACTGTTTTTAGAGTGGGGTTTATATATGTATTGGACAGATATATAGTTGAATTTTTAATATTTTGTTGATATGTAAAGATTTATACTATTAACTAATTAAAATTATCATATAAATATAATTTTTCAAGTAGTTATTATAAAAGCAAATGATAATTATCTATTAAAGACAGTACAATACCATATAATAATGTAAAAACATAAATAAAATTTAGACTTTTAGTATTTTTTTTATTCATTACAAAATATTCCGGTAATGTACAATGGATATTTAACATGTAGATGAAATCATGTGCAATTCTTCTATTGCTTATGCTTTTAATGACTATAACTACGGCTGCTTTCTTTTTATTTTTTTTACTAAAAGAGTTATTTATTTTTAAGTAATTTTAATATAAGTAACTCAAAATTTCTTCTTGTTTTGCCTTATTTTGGACCGATATTCACTTGGTGCAATAGTGAATCTAGTAGTCAACGGATATAAAGAAAGTTGAATAGAGCTTTCTGTGATATTTTTTGTATGAATAAGTGGCCTATTTATAGGTATAAAGTTTTGGTTAGAAGCTGTTAGGACCACACCCCTCTCTTGCATCTCTCTCTTTTGGTGTTGTTAAATCCTTTTTTTTTTTTTTTCCTGTTTTTAAATGTTTTAAAATGTGGCGGTAGTTTTCCAATTACTTGGATATTATTAGACAATCTTGGTTAGAACTTATTGGTAGTTGTTATATCTCGGTTTCTAAACCCTAAACCCTGAATTTGTTAGTAGTTGTCATATGTTGGTTTTACAGAAAAAGTTGCAAAGGTTAAAATCTGGGAATAAATTTGTTTTTGCAAATATTCATGAAAATGTGGTCACCAAATAGAAGACTCTTTTCTCCATTCAAGAGAACTTGATAAAGCTCCTTTACTTGGTAGAGAATTCCTTGTTGCTAAAGAAAAGGAGGTTAGAGATGAGTTTGAGTTTGCTTTAAATGGTCAAGATTCTTTTCAGAAAGAAAAGACCAAAATGTCTTAGTTTTCTGATGGTGATAGAAACACAACTTTCTTTCTACGGTGGTGAAGAAGAGGATTAACTTTAGTGGCATTCACAAGTTATTGGAAGATGATCATATTTTTGAAGAACCGAAAGCTATAGAGGATCATATTTTCTCTTTTCATAAGCATCTTTATTCAAATCCTGGTGATTCTTCTCGTGCTCTGGGGCCTAACGGTTTTGGTGGCTCATTCTTCCATGCTTGCTAGGATATTATTGGATTTGATATCTGTAATATTGTCAAGCAATCCTTCACTCGCGATTGGATCTTATCTGGAATGATCCTAATGTGGTTTAATTCCTAAAATTCTTGGAGCTGATTTTATCAAAAAATTTTGTCCTTTTGTTGTGGTTAATTTCTGCTTTAAAATTATCTCTAAAATTTTGGCTGACATGTCAGCTATTATTACTTCTAAGATCATAACCTTTAATCAATATAGTTTTGCTCAGGGCATACATAATGTATTTGTGTCACTTCTAAATCCATAAACATACTTTCTAAAAAAGCCAAGGGAGGTAGCATAACTTTTAGAAGTGATATTCAAGAAGCTTTTGATACTCTTAATTGAAACTTCATGCAAGTAGTTTTGAGGCAATTTAGTTTTCGTGAGACCTTTATTAACTGGATTCAGACCATTTTCTCTTTTGTCATGCTCTCTCTTAGAGTTAATGGCAATATGGTTGTTGTTTTTTTCTTACAATAGACGGGTCAGATAAGGAGACCTCCTACCCATATGCTTTTTTGTCTTACTGAAAATGTCTTGAGTCAGGGGATTTCTCACCTTGTTCCTTCCAAGAATATGTTTTCTATGGTCAGACCTAAAGGTATGTTTGTTCCTTCTCATGTTTTGTTGACAATGACACTCTTGTTTTTTTTAAGGCTGATAACAAGCCTTTTTTCGAATCTTATGAAGTTTTTTGAGTTCTTATTATTCTTCGTTTGTTCACACATAAGTTACTCTAAAAGTAGCTTCTTCTCTTATGATGATTCTTTAAGCTTTATTAGAATAGTTAATTCTATTACTAAGTGTAGTTGTGGGAGAAAGGTATAACTTTGAGTATGATGGGAAGAATACAGTTGGTTAATATTGTTATTGTTGGTCTCCTATCTTATAGCTTTCATGTCTATAAATTAGCTTCCTCAAACAAATAAATTTATGGGTTAGAAATTTCATCTAGACGGGCTATATTCTCAAGAAAGGCTTTGTTATTGTTAATTAAGCTAAAGTTTGTTCTTGCAAGTACAAAGGAAGTCTCCGAGTTAGTAACTTTTAGATTGAAAATAAAGCTTATCTCTTCAAACTTCTATGAAATTTTTCTTATAGTTAAAAGTCCTGGTCTTTTCTTAAGGAAGCAGTTTCTTATATCTAAGTATCAAAAGATTATTGTTTTCGGTCTTCTTCTATATAGTCAGTATCAAAGATTTCCATGATGTGGTGCTTAAAAATACCTCTTGAGTTGTCGGATCTAGTACTAATATAAATTTTCTAGATGTCTCTCCTTAAAAGTAGATGTATGTTACACTAAAATGACCAGACTCTCTTCTAAAGTTTGTAAGGTTTGGAATGCGAGCTCTTTGTCTTTATCTTCTCCCTTAGCTAGTTTTACTGATATTCTGAATATGAAGAACATTATTATCTCTCAAGAATAAGAATTGCCTAATTGGATGCTTAAAGATTATGACATCTTAAATTAGAAGTTTGCACAGAGTTAGAATGTTTATTTTTTTCAAAAGAAGAAACAAAAATGTAAGTAAAAACAAAGAAAATATTTTTTTTCAATTTTTGGGCTCGACAAAAAAGATCAACCTTGCTCCTACATGTTGGAGCCAATGAAGAACCTCCTAAAGTGGTGATTTGATGAAGAAATTGCTTGAAGACATTAAATCCTAGGTTTGGATTGGTTTTAACATGGATTAGGTGTCACATGCATTTGTTAGTGTCTATTAATTATTTGCTTGTATTGCTCTTATTCAAAAATAAGTGAAAATATTATTTTTAAAATCATTTTAAAAATATAAGTGTTGTAGAGAATTTAGCATGTTAATTTTGAAAACAACCTGTTAAAATTTCATAACAGATTGACAAGGGGGAATTTTAAAAGGGTTGCAGCGCGTGTTTTTCCTTTAACTCTTCGAACAAAAGGTTTTCAATCACTTTTATAAAGATTTTTGAAAGTGTTTCTTGGAGAGAAAACCCTCAAGTGACAAAGAATCATAAAAGCTTGTGAATGTCATCATAGTTTCTCAATTTTGAAGAAGAGCAAAGTATCCATTTGATTGTTTGGTGTGACAGCTGTGATCATGAAGAGATAACTATTCCTCTTATGAGTTTTTCACTGTGTCCAGCTACTGCATAATCGTTTTTACAGATTGTAACTCGTTCTTGATAATTTTCTTGGTTGTATAGTGCTTGAATAGGTGTTTTAAGCATTTTACTTGGTGTAAACATGTAATTGTTCGGGTGTATTGTATTGTTTGTATATAGAACACTAGTAGGGTATTGCATTTGCACTAGGGTTGTGCATCTTGTATGGTGGAGAGCTGCACAAGGGGTAAAGACCATTTTGTAGGGTTCAACATTGGGTCTTGAGTGTGTTTTGTATGTAAACTTGATTGGTATAACAGAAATCTTTGCATTATGTGTAAAAGACTAGACGTAGCTCTTGTGAAAGAGTCAACCACGATAAGAAGACGTGTGTGATCTTCTTCTTCCCTTACTCTTTTGATTTTTGAACTGTTTTTGGTACTGTTGCATTTCTGTGGTTAAGAACAACTTGTTAAATTCAATAACAATCAGTTAAATTTTTGGACAGATTCAAAATACTTATTTTGGCAGAGTTTCTAATATGTTAAAATCAATTTTAACATGTTAAAATTCAATATTTTACTGCAGCAAATTAGTCTTGGCTTTTTGACTAAGTTGTCTTGTATATTTGGGTTCATTAGATCTGTTTTTGTGTGATAACCTTTCTGCTGAATTGGTGCACTGTTGTTTGATATTTTAAAACTGTTTTTACTCAATTTTGATAATACTTTGAAATGATATTAACTCCTTGTATTGAAAGATTATTTTTTGTGACTGTACATTTCAAATTGGTGACGTTGTTTTTCGTTTTTACTGGTTTAATTGCACTCTATTCTGTATTGTTTTAAGGTTGTCATTAACTTTGGAGTTTTAATTTTACTTTTTGGACTGTAGTCTGTGCAATCACTTGTTGAATTCAGTGAGCTGTTTGCTGGACACTTGAATATAAGTTGTCTTGATTTCATGTAGAATAATAGCATTTGAATTGTGACTGTTGTTGCATAATTGCTTTGTTAATGTGGTGATATATTTCATGCCATCTTGATACTGCTTTAATATAGTTTTACTGGTGTGTCAAATTTTGTTTTAAATTGAAATATGTTTTCGTGGAATAAAACAGCATCAGATTAAATACCTACTGTTGAACTGAATTTCACATAATTACAATTCTTTAATTCATTTTGTATCATTCGGTCACTGTCATTCTGCTTAATATACTCAGTTTCTTAAACATTGTGCATTGGATTTTGGCGAATACTATATGTAGCTTCTCTTGTTCGGCCAAAAACTGTCCTGTAATATTTTTGGAAAATCTGCTGCTGGTTCTGTTATTCATATTGCTAATCTATTTCACTGGTTCAAACATACTACTGCATTACTGGAAATTCAACTTGTTGAGATCTGTTTTAACCTATTAATCTCTGTTGCTAGTTGAGAATTTTCTAAGTGATGAAAAAGATTTTTAACAAACTGTTTTTAATTTCAACCTGTTATTTTTGTATTTTCAGAACAGTGAGGATTCTTTTTAGCAAGTTGTTTCTGGTTTTAATAAATTGTTTTACTGGTCTGCACACACTTAGTCTCATTTTAACTTGTTTGCGAATTTAAAATATTGTTTTGAATATTCTCTACATTATAATCACAGTTTGATAAAAATACTAATTCATACTTCCCTAATTTTTTAAAAATAATTAATAATTTATTCTATTCTTAAATTTTGACCATCATATTTTTTAATATTACGTATTTTTATTTAAGATGAAAAATTAAGAATTATATAGTTTTAGATGAAAAATTGTTTCTTGATGTTTTGATATTTTTTTAATTTTATATTTTGTATTTTTTCAAAAAGTATTAATATATTTTAGAAATTTTATGACTCGATAGAATTATCAGAAGGTCAACACCATACTCAATGCTCCTTTCTTGTATTTTTGGCATTTTTGGCATAAGATATTGGTTGATGAACGTAGTCATTCGAATATCTAATCAAATCATATATATAAAAAATAAAACTCGACAAGAAATAGTGTGGGGGTGAAAAATAAGTACTTGCTTAAAAACTAACTAAAGGGGTCCAGAATTGTTAATAAAACAAATTGGTAAAATACATTCGGGATAAGGGGCACTCAAGAAAAGTTTTTGATAAATGTTTTTCATAAAAAAGTAAAGGGTACAAAAAAGGCATTCGACGAAGGCTTTCTAAAGGGATTCGGAAAAAGCTTTCGGTTAACACTTTGAGTAGAAGCACACTCAGTAAAGGCTTTCGGTAAAAGTTTTTTGGCAAAGGCAATTTGGTATTGGATTTAAGGTATTCGGTATTAGATTAAGAATATTTGATATTGGGTTAAGGGCATTTGGATTTGGCTTTAAGTCATTGTTATCTTAGGTAAAGTATGGGTGATTGAAGACTTTACTGATTGAAAGCTTAAAATCATAGAGATTACTCATTCTTTAATAAGAGGTTATCTTAGGTAAAGTTTAACTACCAAAAACAAATCAAATTTCTTCATAAGGACTAATTTCAAAGGTTAAGTTCTTCTCTTTTTGTATTATAATCATAAGAAGGATTACTTGAGACATCTCCAATTAAAATAACATAATCCAAGAATTTCATTTCTCCTTAAATTGCTTATTAATTAATAATGAGTAAAAGCGAATGAATGGAAATTTCACAGGAAGTTGTAAGGTGAATTCTTTAAATATATACATGCACATTTTCATTAACTGTACATGGCATTATCTCAAAATTTAATGTACAATTATTATACATATTAATTATCCTTTTACACCTTAGAGGCTAAAGCTGTCAGGTTTGGTTTAGAGACATTTGATATCAAGCCAGAGGTATTTGGTTTTGGATTAGAGACATTTAGTAAAGAATTACTAAAGGTAATGGATAAAGCTTTGTGAGAGGCATTGTAAAAGCTAAAGGGCACTATTTTAACACAGTAATAACCACTGTGAAAATTTCAGGGCTGGCATTCCTTGACTCATAAAATGGACACTTACATATGCAGTGATAACCATTATGGAAACACTAGAGGTAGCATTGCTTGACTCATAAAGGACGCTTAGACGTGTAGTAATAACTACTGTGTGGAAGCACTAGCGGTGGTGACATTATTTGACTCATAAAAAGAATAGAAGAATATGACAATCACATGATTTGGAAATTGAATTTGAAAATAATCCAAAAATACGAGTCCAGACTAAACAAAAAATATTCCTCTTTTTTTGATTTATTATTTCAATTGCTCATTGGAGCATAAAAGTATCATTTCAAATTGTTATAGTATTATTTTAAAATGGTTTATAGAGACTATAATTACAAGAAGATAACCATGGACAACGGTAATTTTGGAATTGAAAATAAAAGTTATAAGATCTAATAGAAGAATGTGAAAATGATGCAAAGATCAAAACAATTTAAACATTATCTGAGTGATGATGAAGTTAAATTGCGCCTTATAACTATTCTATTTTTTCCTCCAAATTCTGTGAGGGAGAATTTCACGCCGATCTTTAGTCCTTTCCTTCTTCTCCTTTCTTTTTTTCTCTTTTTTTATGTTCGTCTCTTTTCTTTGTCTGTTCTCGTTGCATAAACACAGTGGTCTATATAAAATGAAGTCCTTCTCCCATTTTTTTCCATCTAAATGCTTATTTCTATATGAACTTTTAATCAATTTTTAAAATTGAGTGCTACATGGCTAAAATGGATTTTGTTATTTCTTTCTTATCAACTTAAATTCAATTCCAATTATTTCCAAAAACAAAAAGATGGATTCAAATAAACTTATTTTCAACTATTTTCAGAAAACATAGCGGTAAATTCAGATAAATTTGTTTCTAATTATTTTTGAAAGCGGAACAACACATTATTTAAAAGAAAAACAAAACAGTGAATTGTTTGTAGTTATTTTCAAAATCAGGACGGTAAACTTAAATCAGATTATTTCCAATTATTTCCAAAAATAACATAGTGAATTATTTCCAATTATTTAAAAAAAAGAAAAGAACGTTGAACTCAAATCAATTTGTTTCCAATTATGTCCAGAAAAATAAAAGTGATATTTTCTATTATTTTCCAAAATCAAAACGATAAACTAAAATCAAATTATTTCCAAGAATAGAACAGTGAATTATTTTCATTTATTTTCAAAAACAGAATAGTAAATTATTTCTAATTATTCTCAAAAATCAAACAATGAATTATTTTTAAAAACGAAACAATAAATCTAAATCAATTTAATTCTAATTATTTCTAAAAAACAAAATGGTGAATTCAAATCAATTTATTTCTAATTATTTTGAAAAACACAATGTTGAAATTTAAATTCAATTTTTATAATGAATTTTATTTTTTCAATTAATCTCAATTAAAAACAAAACAGTGCAGCAAGGGACGTGAGAAGAAAGCTTTGCCTGTTAGCCCAAGTGGGAAAAGAGGGAATGCGTGAGTGATGAAAAGAGTTGGTGTAATGAGCAAATTTGGCTAGTGAGAGAGAGTTAGTGAGAGAGAGTTCTGTCATGGGAAAAGTAGAGGTGTAAACAGCCAGTGTGATTTTGATGGGTTAGACTCTGATAACAAAGAATATCAATTTTATTTTTTTAATTTTTTTATACATTTTTTTTAAAAGATGGGACCAAACCTTACCTTTTTTTAATGTATTAAAACTTCTTTTATTTATCTTGTTTTAGTTTTTTATTATTTATAAACACTTTTTTTTATGTTTTTTATTTATTCATAAAAAAGAAATGGGACAAAACTTTTTCTTAATTTTAATTTCTAAAAAGCAGTGAATATATTTTTTTTATTTTTCTTCCAAAAATAAAAAACTATAACAATTTTTTTATATTTTTATTTTAAAAGAAAAATACAATAAAATAAAAGATTATATTTTTATTTTTTTTTTTTCAAAATAAGAAAAAACAAAAAAAATCTAAACATAAACTAAATGACCGATTTTATTTATTTATTTTTTAAATGATAATATAAAAATTGTCCGAATGAAATTAGATGTTGACAATGAGATTTGATAGATTTGATTTAAAATTTTTGATAAAAAGGGACCTTGAGTATATAAAGTCTATTTTGCATCTCAATTGAACCAATAATCTTTAAGGAGTTATTGTCCTAAATGTGACAACCATTAGAGTCAAATGTAATCATATGAGATAAATTATCAATCAATTTTCCTACTACTAAAAGAATATTAATAGTGAAGTTAGGATAGAGAACATTATCTATGACATGATTTTGATTGAGAAAAACAATTCCACAATAATTGTCAATGACTTGACTTTCATTTAGTAATTTGACACTGATAGGATTAATGTGATGATATGAAGTAAAATGAGTCAAGGATAAACAAATGTGGTCAGTAACACCACTATCAAGAATCCAAGAACTAAAAGAAGAAATTTGTTAGCAATATGTATTGTCATGTTGGAAGGAGTAACAGATATTTGATTAAAATCATTGTCACTGTTGTAAAAGGGCTCTAACAATGTTTGATATTGCTTAGGAGTAAAATCAATTTGTTGAGAGTATACTTTTGACTTTGAACCTTCATGGTTTTGCTCATTATTATTAGAATCTGTTTTCTGAATTTTAAATTTGAACTGAGATGGAAAATCATGTTTTTATATAGTATGTATCAATCATATGTCCTTTCCATAATGATTGCATACTTTAGAAGTATTTCATCTTTCATAATTTCATCTATTAGTAGCAACCAATGCATTGGACTTATCACCAAAAATATATCTCTCTTGTTGTATAACGATAAGACAAATTCTATTTAAGGATGACAAATGATCACATGAGTAAATGTAGCAATTAGAGTTATGAATTCAGTGCTATGATATCATATTATGAAATAGATATCATATTGATATGAAGATATGAAAAAAAATGAAGCAATTGTTGTTTTTCTATTGAGAATAAAAGTAAATTGATAAATATATATAAGGTCTAACTGAACAGAGAGACTATAAATAAAAATATTAAATTATGTCATAAATAATTAAAAAGATATAATAATAAAATTGATGACAATTTGATATTTTAATATATTTGATATTAATTTCTTTTTTTAAATACTTTACATCCTCTAGAAAAAATTATAAGGAGAGGAAGAATGAATCATTTTATTGCAAATCAAAACCTTTTTCTTTTGTTTTCCATTGGTTTACTGGAATGACGCATTTTTCTTCTTCTTTATTTTTGTTCGTCATTTTTCATCTTTTAAAACTGGGTTACTTTTTAGTAATATACAATCATGGATTATTATTTATTTTTTTAGTTCAACTTGATCTTTGTTAATAAATTTCTTAACTATGACCAATTCAAACATATCTATTGATTTTCAAAAATATAGTTAGGTGACATTTTCATAAATTGTTTTATATATTTGATTAATCATATATTGTATCGGAAATAAAAGTTTTAAATATTTATTGATTAGAATTTTAACACTAATGAAATACAAAATACCTAATTGTTATGTTTTAAAAACTCAAAAACTTATTTAAATATTTCATTGATAATAAGATGAAAATCAATATTATATCCCATTTTAAGTCTCATTGGTATTATTATATCCCATTTGCTTTATTAATTATATTGTATCATTTATTAATTTAATACTTAAATGTAACCAGTATTTTAGGTAATTCAGTTAAAGATATTAATTAATTTTAAAACTTAAAAATATATTTTTATACAAATTAATTCATTTATTAATTAATTTTAAAACTTAAAACGGTACAGCACAATGAGATTTAAAAAATAAAGTAAATTTTTTTATGAATGTTTTAAAATAAAAATAACCTTAATTATTTAAAAATTGGCTATCGCTATTTAGTAAGTTTTAATTATACTTCTTAATGGGTGAAACACAAAATAGAAGACAGTTTTCTCTTTTAAACATTTGATCAGTGCTTTATATATATATATATATATAAATGATTGATTAGTAGAAAAAAGTGTTAGAAATTGAAATGTCTATGTGCATACTTACGTTTTAATGTTTTAATGTGTATATTATGAATAGTTTAGAGGAAAAAGAAGATTTAAACCTTCATTATTACAAATATATAGATGATGATATTGGACAACATCTTTTCCACATCAATAGAACCTACAAAATAAGTTTTGGGACAACATTTTTTGGTAGAACATTATTCTCTTGTATACTTCAATAGGAAACAGTCCTTTATTGCATCTTAATATATACAACCAATCTAAGGATTTCAATTTATGTTTAGAGTGTCATTGGTATATTAATGAAAGTAGAGCATGTAGGGATGAAGTAGGACTAGTAGGAGATACACTCACTGGCAACTCAAGACTTTAGAAGACCTAAAGCGAATTAAAAAAAAAAAGACTTTTTTTAAATTAATAAAATAATTAAAATTATGATGATATTTTTATTTAAAATATATTTATCGAGCCTTTTGTGATACAAAATTATCTATTAAATTATCATAATTAATTTCATTTAAAATATCTTTTTCAATAGACAATAAAGTTAATCAGATTAATCTTTGTTGATCTTAAACAAGATTTTAATAGTTTAAGTTTTGAAAAACTCCTTTCAGCTGAAGGAACTAATCCTCGAATTGTTAACATTATTCTATATGTTAAATATGCATTTAAAAAATAATTTATTCTTTTTATATAATTAAAAATGTCAATTGGTTTATCATTTTCCAATCCTATAATATCCTTTAAGATATTTAATTCTGAAAATAAATCTAAATGATCAAGATCCAACAAATTATCATTTTCAAATACTTTCCAAGGTTTAAGCATTTTTTTTTCAAAACTACATAACCCAATGACTTTAATTTTTTAATACTAAACAAAAAACCAAAAATATCTTCATATATTTTAAATTGTTCAAATCTAGTTTGGAGTGTGGCAATTGTTTTATCTACAATATATAAAAAATAATCAATTATAAATTACTCTTGAGGTGATTTCATAACTTCATTCTCAATATTTTCATCAAATTATTTTTTTCTAAATCTCATTATGTTATACCGTTTTAAGTTTTAAAAGTAATTAATAAATGAATTAATTTGTATAAAAATATATTTTTAAGTTTTAAAATTAATTAATATCTTTAACTGAATTACTTAAAATACTCATTACATTTAAGTATTAATTAATAAATGATATAGTATTTTAAGTAATTCAGTTAAAAATATTAATTAATTTTAAAACTTAAAAATATATTTTTATACAAATTAGTTATTTAATATTAATTATTTTTAAAACTTGAAACAGTACAACACAATAAGATTCAAAAGAATAAAGTAAATTTTTGTATGAATGTTTTAAAATGGAAATAACCTTAATTATTTAAAGAATGGCTATCCTGTTTAGTAAGTTTTAATTGTATACCTTCACGGGGTTAAATACAAAATCAAAAGACAGTTTTCTCCTTCAAACATTTGACTAGTGTTTTTTGGTCTGAGTGTATATATACAAGTGATTGATTAGTAGAAAAAGAGTGTTAGAAATTATAATGTCTCTGTCCGTGAAGAGCCTTATGTTGTTGTGCATGTTTATGTTGGTGTGGTCAAACTCATTTGGTTTGCCTCATGTTAAGGTGTCAATTACTAATAATTTAGAAGGAAACGAAGATCTAAACATTCACTGCAAATCTAAAGATGATGATCTTGGACAACATCTTCTTCACATCAATCAAACCTTCGATTGGGGTTTTAAACCCAAGTTTTTTGGTAATACATTATTCTTTTGTTCATTTCAATGGGAAAAGAATCCTTTGTTGTCTTTTGATGCATACGACGAAAGAAGAGATCTCGGATATTGTGAAGATTGTCATTGGTATATTCATAAAGATGCACCATGTAGGTACCAACGAAGAAATCCACAAGGATCACGAGATCCACCACCTCCGATCGTTCGGAGATGCTATAATTGGAAAAAATAATGTATTTCATTTTAATCATGTGATGTACTTATTTAATATCACAGTTAAATAAAAGATCAATTTATTTTATTTGCATGAACATCTTGAACTTTTTATCAAATTAGAGTATTATTATATAATTATCTTAAATGCAAACAAATCACTAATATTTTTCTTCTTTTCTTACATTTGTTTTTACATATAGTAAAATGAAATAAAATCAAGAAGGAAGGAAATGAAAAATATTTTATTAGAAAAAATCATTATTTACATTTTATTTTACTTTTTTATATGTCACGAAAATTGATTTAAAAAAATAAAACAAATAAACGACAAATTGATTTTTTTTAAAATATTAAGATATCTAATTAGTAGTTTAAAGCAAAATAAATAAAAGTAATTTAAGAATGTGTACAAAAAATCTTAACTTCCTCACTATAAGAATTTTTTTTTTAATATTAATATAATAAAAACAAATAATGTATGACTCAAAATAAATTAAATAAGAAAAATAAATGAAATAGATCTGTATAATTCAAATAAAATAAACCAATACATAAATATAGATATATTAAATAATAGAAACAATGAGATTAAGAACACTAAAAAATAAATTATAAATTAAATAAATAAAAATAAATGTCTCATTTTACAATGACAAATACTTACTCTTGCAACCCAGATACATTTAACTACACACACATTAGCATTTAAGCGTTACTTGTTTTATATAGTATAGAATTTTTCAGTAAATAGATTTTACATTATTTTATCAATATATTAATTATTTTTTATTATTTTACAATATTTATTAGTTAAATATTAATAACATATGTTTGAATACACATTTTTATTAATTATCCAATCAACTTCATTTAAATGTCCTTAGACACCTTTTCAAAATACATTTAATTAAACAATAAAATGTATTCAATAAATTATTATTTATTTATTTAAGTTTTTTCCATCCTCTCCCCCAATTTTATTGCTAACGTGTCCTTAAAATAATGATCAAAAGTTTTTCCATTATTCACATGACGATGAAAAGCTGTATTAGTTAATATAATAATAAAAAAAAACCATCAAGATCAAAAGATAAACTATACATTTTTAAAATTGCTTTATGCTTTTAGTGACTATAAGTATGGCTACTTTCTTTTTATTTTTTTCTAAAAGAGTTATTTTTTTAAATGCTTAGATAATGATCAAGCCGAGCCGAGTATGTACTCGTCGAAATACATCAAAGAATATGCAGAATGTATTCTAAAGCACGCTACATGACAACAAGGATACTTCGTGCAGGATATTACTGGCCTATGTTAAGGCTAAGACAAGACGCCCACTCCTTCACCGAAAAATACTTAGAATGCCAAAAATTCAGACCCTTGCATACTCTTCCCATGCAAGAGTTACATCAGATCACCTTGCCATGGCCATTCACTACATGGGATATGGATATCCTCGGACCATTTCCCCTCGCAAAGGGTCAGTACAATTTCTCATAGTTGCTATTGATTACTTCACTAGATGGATAGAAGTCGAACCTTTGACAACTATCACTGTTCAACAAGTTCAAAAATTCTGTTGGAAGAATGTTATCTGTAGACATGGATTACCACATTGTTTAGTTACAGACAATGGCCGACAATTCATTGACAAAAGCTTTGAAAATTTCTTACAACAACTTAGCATAAAACATAAAGTGACCTCACGAGTACCCACAGACAAATAGACAAGCAGAAGCAACAAACAAAGTGATCTTGAATGAGCTCAAGAAAAAGTTAGGTCAAGCCAAAGGCCTCTGGATTGAGGAGATTCCCGAAATTCTGTGGAGATATCATTGTACTCTACAATCCACCACTAAGGAAACAGCTTACAGATTAACATATGGTTCAGACGTCATGATACCTGTGGAACTCGGTAAAACCTCGTTCAGAAGACAACAGTTCGATGAAAACCTCAATAATGAGAAGCTAAGAGCTAATCTAGACCTTATTCATAAAGTCCGATAAGAAGCTCGGGTTAGAGAAGAAGTAGCGAAACTAAGAGTTATTCGGCGATATAAACACTAGAATAAGAGAGAGAGCATTTCACAAAGGCGACTTGGTACGACGAAAGGTGAGCGAAACTCGCAAAGACAAGGAGAAGGGGAGCTCGTCCCAAATTGGGACCGTCCCTACTTAATAATAGATTCCTTCCAAAATGGATCTTACAAATTAGAATAGTTAAATGACAATTAATTCCAAGAACTTGAAATGCAACCCATCTGAAGCCATATTATAGTTAGAATGTTCCACTTTCAAATTATAGTTGGAACACTGTTACTGTCGTATTTTGGTAGACATTTTATTTCAATTTTGATCAGCTCAAGTGATCTACTCATTTTTCTTGACTTGAATTTTTTTTATAAGGAGAGTTTTTCCGTACAAGGTTTTAACGAGACACCCTTAAAGTATTCAATAAAGTCACAAGTTCTTTACAGTTTTATATTATTGTTGATGCTTGATTGATAAGGGTAACCCAATCTGGGTACCATATTACATTTACAATTATTCCAAGGAGCTATCCAAGCTCAAATCATATTTCTATTCATATCGACAAAACACTTATACTCAACGACACACTCACATGCAACCTAGATGTGACTGTTGTGCTATACTTATCATTTCAATAAGTCAGCTGAGCTCAATATAAGCCTTCATGTTACTTTGACGACACAGTCAAACGTTACACTTTCATACTCGACATCGAAAGGCTAAATAAGACTTATAACAGAGTCAAACATTATGACAAAATATGACAAAGGTATATAATATACATTATGTCGAATACTACATAGTTCAAAATAGCATATCAACCATCAACAAAGGTTTATAAATTGTCTTGCAAACTTCAAAGAAAAAGAACATCAAACATTTACACAGGATCACTTGTTAACGAGCTCGTCGTTGACAACATCCTTCTCCAATGCAAACTGAGAAGGATCCAAAGAGGGCTGAAAGAAGAAAGCCTGACGAACTGCCTTCTTAAATCCTTCAGTGCTCGCATTCCAATATTGGCGAGCTTGCTAATCTGCTCCTTCATGGCCCCACTTGACCTTTCATAGCAGCCTCACTTTTCTTCAACTCTTCATTGTTCTCAGCAAGGGACGGGTAATGAGCTTGGGACGCGCCGAGCTGTTTGTCAAGAGTATCGAGGTGCTCCTTGTACTAGGTTTCAACAGCACCAAGTCGCTCTTTATAATTTTTGCAAACCTCCTCGTGGACGACCTTGAGCTCCTCATAACGCTTCTCCAACCCTTCCAATTTACTCTTCATCCAGTCAAGTTCACTTTCCAGTGATCTTGACGGACCTCGGCCCTGTTCTAACTCCAACGTCAGCTCCTTGGTTACTCAATCCTTAGAAAGGACGACATCTTCAAGCTGAGCCTCTTGTCGGAGACGGCCTTCTTCAATTGACTTACCATTGCCATACAGCGCCCCCAACAACACAATACAGGAGTTAGCAGTCCCCTCTGCACTTATAATATTCAACAGTTCGGCATCGTAAGCAGAGGGGAACTCGGGCCTTCCTACCCCTGAATGGACCAACTCGGGTTCAAACCTTTTACAACCAGATAAGCCTATGTGGAGAATAAACTCTGGAACGCAAATATCATACAAACGCACATGCTCTTTAAGGTAGGTATTGGTGCAATGAGAGGGAAACATATCGACCTCTCCACTAACCCAGACATAATCTTTGTCAGCCGGAGGAGGATAGTGTAATCGTCCCTTCCCCTTTTTCTTCTGAATTGGACCATCCGGCGAAGCTTTAGCCTTACGCTTTAAGGGAGTAGCAGCAGTTTTTCCTTTTTTTCTGGCTACTTGGCTACTTCAGTAGCAGAAGGAGGAGAAGGTTGGTCTGTTGCGAGAGGTCTCTCTGCAGTAGAACCCGCTACCCTAAGAGGCTGGGCGCTGGCAACAAATCGCTTAACAGAGCCATCGAACTCCGTCCGAGAGGAAAAAGACAAAGAAGAGGAAGAACCAGAGCCAGCAACATGAGAAGCCATAATGTAGGAAACTACCAAGGAAAAAGCACTCAGCAAAGCGTCAACAGGATGATCAGGAGTTGAGGGCCCACGATTGAGAAAGGGAAGTTGAAGTTCACTCGAATAGCACAATGAGAATGGATTCGAAAAGATAAAACCCTATGTATTCGAAATGAGAGGAAAGAATGAAACTCAAAATGCTGCGTTTTGGAGCGCTTCTAGGGCCACGTGGCATTAAGACAGCCAGTTAGAATGCGCCATTTGGACGTCACATAAACCTCCATTCAGCGTCACGTCAAAAGACAATATAACGACGAAAAAAGTCTCACCTACCACCTCTGCACCTCGAGAAGTGTGAAGTCAGAAGAACAATCATTGACGAAGAAACTCCTCATTAATCCTTTGTCAGCTTTATAAACGTAGAGCTCAAGCTCGATTATAGGAGCACTCGCTCGGCTTGCCGAACTAGAACTCGCCCACATGAACTCGAGCTCGGCCATGAGAGGGAGTTCGGCCACAAGAGTTATGTTCTCCAAAAAATTTAAATATTAAAATTTAGTTCGAAACAAAACAATTCGGATTAATGTTTAATCCTCAACTAAACTACTCTTATTACTCTAACTCACTCATCATCCATGATTCTGAGCTCGAGAGGTTTGTGTACCGTCAGCACCCAAAGAGCTCGGGTCAGGTATGGTGATCCGGATCAAATAAACGAACTCCCCTAAAATCGGATCCACCTGCAACCGCCTAATAACTGCTAGGTCAGTTGCTCCAGTTCGTGAACTTAGTTCTCGAAGCCCACGATGAATGTATGAAAATCCAGGAAGTGATTTCTAACATAATTCTCTACGCTATCAATTATACTTTATCCATTTTTTTCATAAGACACCACTGCTAACTTAGCGTCAGAATGTTTTTCCATCCGATTCTTGGGGCATATTGTAGTTTGGGTCGCTTGGCATCGAGTCCTGGACAACGTTTCGTGAATCCCTCTTCCATCCTTGGTAAATAATTCACAAATGCTTTTTTTCTATTGTTACATTTTTTTTTTCATATATTAAAATATAACAAAAATAAGGACGGAGAAAATGAAAAAAATAATTTACTAGAAAAGAAATCGGTAAAGTTCTTATCCTGCTATAATTTTGTTTAAAAAATTTTTAAATGAGTAAAAAAAAGTTATTTTCACTATGGTTAATATTATAAAATCGTATCAGTATCATTTAATTCAATTTAAAATCACGTTATGAAATACGATTTTCATATGTTGGAGATGAGATAATATTATAAGAACATGATTTCAATGTATTATATAAACACGACTTCATAGTATTCATATCTTAACCGAAATCGTATTTCTATTGCACTTATTTTAAAATTTTAATTTTTTTTATTTTTCATCGATTGAGCCAATTCTTATTGAAAATTAAAATTAGAAAAAATGAATTAATATTAACTACAATCAATTATTACATTAAATTTTAATTACTGAATATTAAGTTTAAACTATTTATTAACTATGCTTTTAATAAAGTTTTGAAAATTAATTCATTTATATTAAACTATTTATTAATTACGCTATTAATAAATTTTAATTAAGGAATATTAAGTTTAAACTATTTATTAACTATGCTTTTAATAAAGTTCTAAAAATTAATTTATTCATTAATTTTCTACGGTTAACCAACCTTACTCGCCTCATTTATTTATTAACTATGCTTTTTTTCTTTTCTTACATTTTTTTTCATATATTAAAATATAATAAAAACAAGGAGGGAAAAAATGAAAAAATAATTTATTAGAAAAAATCGATAAAATTTCTTAACTGATGTAATTTTGTTCAAAAATCTTTAAAAAATATGAAAATTTCTTTTATTCCTGTTATAAATAAATCATGTATCACAATTTTATTTAATCAGTTTAACGTCACAATTTCCATATTGGAAATGAAACGTACATAAGAGACACTATTTCCTTCAAGTTTAATTTCAAAATAGTTATGGCTAATAGAATTCTTATTACAAGTGTTTTTATATTTTAGAATTTTTTATTTTTAGTCTGAGTTAATTATTATTGAAAATTAAAATTAAAAGAATTAAATTGCTATTAACTACATTCAATTATTACGTTAAATTTCAATTAATTATATCATGTTATTTACGCGTATGCTTTTAATAAAGTTTTAAAAATTAATTCATTTATTAATTTTCTACGGTGGAACAACAACGTAACTCGCCTCATTTTCAGTCGAGTAGCAGTTGATGAGACTAAAACGGTCGGATTGACGCGTTTTTGAATTCTATATAAAATTCAAAACTATGAAAAAAAAAAAGTATTTTCCATCTTAGAAACATATTTTTATACAAATAATTACAAAAAAATTATTAAAATGTAAACTTCATAAAAATTCCGGCATTAAAATAAACTCGTAAAAAGTTTTAAAAACAGTACAGCAGAATAAGATTTAAAAAAATAAAGTAAAATTTCTTATCAATGATTTAAAATAAAAATAACTTTAAGTTCCGTTTGCTTCCTACCACGGATTTGTGAACACGGACGACATGCGAAGAAAATTTCAAAACCGAGGAATAAAATATTATTAAAAAGCTAAAATCGAGGTAAATTTGTGTCAATGTTCACTTTGTTCGCGCTATGTAGCAAAAATTTGAAAAAAAAGTGTTTAAAAAATATTTTTAAATAATTAATTTAATTAATAATATATGTATATATATTTATATAATAATCAAATAATATAATTAAATATATAATATATTATAAACTTAATTTATAATTAATTAATTATATATATAATATGTTATAAAATTAATATATATATATATATATAATCAATTATATATGTTAACTTTATAACATATAATCAATTATATATATATATTATATATGCATAATCGATTATACGTTAAGTTTATAACGTATAATCGATTATGTATATTTATATAATCCATTACATATTATAATATTAATATATCATTAATTATATATATAATAAATTATATATTACAAATGTAATATATAATTAATTATATTAATTATAATTTATAAAATAATAAAAAATGATATTAAATAAAATTTTATGTATTAAATTTATTTATATAATCATAATATTTAATGATGAGATTAATAAAAATAAATAATAATTATAATAATATATATTATAATGAAAATAAATATAATTATTAATAATAAATATTAAAAATAGTATGATATAAATTTAGTTTAATAATTATATTTATAATTTAATAATTTTTTATATTAAATTATATTTAATTTAAATTAATTTTTATTTTTATTTTTATTTATTAAAAAACTATTTTTATTAATTATACATATCACATTATTCACAAACTTTTATAAATTTTCTCTTCTTTTTCTCACCATCTATTCCTCCATCCAAACAATCAAACTTTCTTCTCAAATCCACTTAAATCCACTCTCTCAACCAAAACAAAGCGTAAGCGTTTAAAAGAATAGTTTGGTTATAGCTGCACTGTTTTCTTATAGTGTATTATTATTGCTCAAACTATAGTGATTTTAGTTAAAAATTGATGTCATGTTATTTACATTATTGTAGGTAACATTAATGGTTTCCTGATAAAGTTTAGGTGGATCAAGTCATTATTGAATAGTGATATTTGGACTATTATATTTTTAAGTAGAAACAGGAGTTTCTTAAAGAGATGAAATTTAAGCCTAATTTAAACTTACAAAAATGATTTTTAAAGTGAGATTTGTATCCATTTATAAACTATTGAAAGACCTCATATCTAATTATCTATTTATAAACTATTGAAAGATCTCATATCTAATTGACGTGGGCTTTGTGAGACTTGTTAATATGAAATTATAAGTACTTTGTGAGAAATTATATGTACTTATTTAATTTCTCAATTAAATAAAAGACCATTTTTTATTTGTATAAGCATCTTGAACTTTTATCAAATTAGAGCACTACTATATATCTATCTTAAATGCAAACAATTTACTAATGTTTTTCTTCTTTTTTGACATTTGTTTTCCATACATTAAAATACAATAAAAACTGGGAGGGAGAAAATGAAAAATAATTTATCAAAAAAAGCATTATTTACATTTTATTTTATTTCTTTATATCAAGAAAATTGATTTATAAAAATAAAACCAAGAAACGACAGATTGATTTTTTTTTAAATATTTCGATGTTTAATTAGTAGTTTAAACCTAAATTAATAAAAATAATTTAAAAATGTGTACAACAAAAATTAACTTTCTCATTGTAAGGAAAATTTGTTTTAGTATTAATAGAAGAAAAATAAATAATGTGTAACTCAAACGTAAATTAAATAATAAGAGTAAATAAAATAGATTATTAATAACATATGTTTGAACACACATTTTTATTAATTATTCAATCAACTCCATTTAAATGTCCTTAGACACATTCAAAATACATTTAATTAAATAATAAATTATTATTATTTATTTAAGTTTCTTCCACCGTTTCCTTCAATTCTAGTACTAATGTTGAACAATGTATTGAGTTGTTTAAAAATTATACAAAATGATAAATAATACTTGAATTTTTAAATATAAAAATTTGTTTATCTTTAAAAATTATTATAATTTAATAGATGATAAATTTTAATTTATTAGCATTTATGATAAATTTTAATTAATTAGCATTTATGATAAATCTACCTCTATTTTATTTTACATCAACTTAATTTTCTTATAGATGCAATGTAATTATCTTTCATGTAATAAAAATAATAATGGTAACATCTAGTAAATTATAATATAATAATTTTATATTATAATATAATTAATAAAATTTAATAAAATGCTTTGACGGGTCAAAGGTCAAATACAAAAATGAAAAGACAATTTATTCTTTCAAATGACCTGTGCTTTTTCGCATGAGTATATATAGAGGTGGTTGATTAGTAAAAAAAAGTGTTAAAATCAACAATGCCTCTGTTTGTGAAGAGCGTTCTCTTGTTGTGCATGCTTACCACGTTGGTGTGGGCAAACCATGTTAACGTTGATAGTTTAGCAAACCATGTTGATATGTCTATTACGAATAATTTAGAAGGAAATGAAGATCTAACTCTTCACTGCAAATCTAGCGAAAATGATCTTCGAGAGCAACTTCTTCACATCAATCAAACCTTTAAGTGGGGTTTTGGGTACAACTTTTTTGGTGGTACAAAATTTATTTGTTCATTTCAATGGAAAAATAGTCCTTTATTACATTTTTATGCATACAACCAAAACAGGGATCAGGGTGTATGTGCAGACTGTCATTGGTTCATTCATAAAGATGGACCATGTAGATATGAAAAACAACCAATAGAAAAACCAGGACCGGACGTGCTTCGCATATGTTATAATTGGATCAAAGAGTAGAAGATTGGAATTGGTGTGGTGAGTATTTAATATCTCAAATAAATAAAGGACAATTTTATTTTATTTACATAAACATCTTTAACTTTTATCAAACTAGAGTACTGTTATATATTTAACTTCAATGCAAATATTATTTATATTTTATTCTATATTTTTATATGTCACGAAAATTGATAATAAAATAAAATTAATAAACGACAAATTGATTTTCCTTTTAAATATTAGGATGTCTAATTAGTAGTTTAGACCAAAATTAATAAAAATAGTTTAAAAAATATATAACAAAAATTAACTTACTCACTGTAACAAAAATTTGTTTTAGTATTAATATAAGAAAAATAAATAGTATATGACTCAAAAGAAATTAAATGAAATAATAAATAAAATAGATCATTATAAATCAAATAACATAAATAAATAAAGTAAATCAATACATAAATAAAGATAAATTAAATAATAAAATGTATGTGACTAAAAACACTAAACAAAACATTAATAAATTAATGAATATTAAGTGTGGATATCATTCATATATTTTATCAAATTAGCGTATTATTATATACTTATTTTAAAAATAAATAATTCACTAATGCTTTTTTTCTTTTCTTACATTTATTTTTTTCATATACTAAAATATAACAAAATCAGGGAGGGAGAAAATGAAAAAATAATTTATTAGAAAAAAAATTGATAAAGTTCTCATTTTAATATAATTTTGTTCAAAAAATTTTAAAATTAATAAAAAAAAGTTATTCTCACTATTGTTAACACTATAAAATCGTATGAGTATTACACTATTTCATTTAATTCAATTTGAAATCACCTTATGAAATCACGGTTTTCATACGTTGGAAGATAAAATAATATTATAAGAACATGATTTGTATTATAGAAACACGTCTTCATAGTATTCATATATTAACCGAAATCTTATTTTTATTGCACTTATTTTTAAACTTTAATTTTTTTTATTTTCCATCCATTGAGCTAATTCTTATTGAAAATTAAAATTAAAAAATAATTGAATTAATATTAACTACAATCAATTATTACATTAAATTTTAATTAATGAATATTAAGTTTAAACTATTTATTAACTATCCTTTTAAAAAAGTTTTGAAAATTAATTCATTTATATTAAACTATTTATTAATTACGATATTAACAAATTTTATTTAAGGAATATTAAGTTTAAACTATTTATTAACTATGCTTTTAATAATGTTCTAAAAATTAATTTATTTATTAATTTTCTACGGTTAACCAACCTTACTCGCCTCATTTATTTATTAACTATGTTTTTTTTTCTTTTCTTATATTTATTTTTTTCATATATTAAAATATAATAAAAACAAGGAGGGAGAAAATGAAAAAATAATTTATTAGAAAAAAATCGATAAATTTTCTTAACTGATGTAATTTTGTTCAAAAATTTTGAAAAATTTTGAAAAATATAAAAATTTCTTTTATTCATGTTATAAATAAATCATGTAGCACAATTTTCTTTAATCAATTTAACGTCACAATTTCCATATTGAAAATGAAACGTAAATAACAGACACTATTTCCCTCAAATTTAATTTCAAAATAGTTATGGCTAATAGAATTCTTATTACAAGTGTTTTTGTATTTTAGAATTTTATATTTTTAGTCTGAGTTAATTATTATTGAAAATTAAAATTAAAAAGAATTGAATTACTATTAACTACATTCAATTATTACATTAAATTTCAATTAATGATATCATGTTATTTACGTCTATGCTTTTAATAAAGTTTTAAAGATTAATTCATTTATTAATTTTCTACAGTTGAGCAACGTAACCCGCCCCATTTGCAGTGGACTAGCAGTAGATAAGACTAAAACGGTGGGATTGACGCGTTTTTGAATTCTATATAAAATTCAGAACTATAAAAAGAAAAATCTATCTTGGAAACATATTTTTATACAAATAATTAAAAAAATATTAAAATGTAAACTTCATAAAAATTCCAGCATTAAAATAAAACTCGTAAAATTTTTTAAAAACAGTACAGCAGAATAAGATTTAAAAAATATAAAGTAAAATTTCTTATCAATGTTTTAAAGTAAAAATAATTTTAATCGTTTAAAAAGAATAGTTTGATTATAACTTACCTGTTATCTTATAGTGTATTATTATTACTTAAATTATACTAATTTTAGTTAAAAATTATGTCATGTGTATTTACATCGTTTCCTAATAGATGAAGTCATAATTAAATAGTAAAATTTGAATTATTATATATTTTAAGTAAAAATAAAGTTTTTTAAAAATTAAAATTTAAATCTAACTTAATTTTATAAAACATGTTTTTAAAGTAAAATTTATATTTATTTATAAATTATTGAAATATCTCTAATTTAAAATAATAATTCTTATATACTCACTTAATGGACAAAATTATTTAATATGATATTATATTTACTTCATAAGAAATTATATGTATTTATTTAATTAAATTAAATAAAGGACCAATTTATTTTATTTACATAAGCATCTTGAACTTTTATCAAATAGAGCACTGTTATCCATCTATCTATCTTAAATGCAAACAATTTATTAATGTTTTTCTTCTGTTTTTTACATTTGTTTTTCCATATATTAAAATACAATAAAAACTGGGAGGGAGAAAATGAAAAATAATTTATTAAAAAATCATTATTTACATTTTTTTTTATTTCTTTATATGTCAAGACAATATATTTATAAAAATAAAACTAAGAAACGGCAGATTGATTTTTTTTATAAATATTTCGATGTTTAATTAGTAGTTTAAACCAAAATTAATAAAAATAATTTAAAAATGTGTACAACAAAACTTTCTCATTGTAAGGAAAAAAAAATTTAGTATTAATAGAAGAAAAATAAATAATGTGTAACTCAACGTAAATTAAATAATAAGAGTAAATAAAATAGACTATTATAAATCAAATAATAAAAATAAATAACAGAATAAATAAGATTAAAAACATTTAAAATAATTCTAAATTAAATAAATAAAATAATAAAGGTCCCATTTTATAATAATGAATACTTAATCTTATAGTCTCACACACATCTGCTTGCACACATTTTTAGGTCTACAGGAGAGCGTTACTTCTTTTGTATAATCGTGAGATAGATTTTACATTATTTGATTAGAGATATTAATTAGTTTCTACTATTTTATAATATTTATTAGTTAAATATTAATAACATATGTTTGAATAGACATTTTTATTAATTATCCAATCAACTCCATTTAAATGTCCTTAGACACATTCAAAATACATTTAATTAAATAATAAATTGTATTTAATAAACTATTATTATTTATTTAAGTTTCTTCCATCCTCTCCTTCAATTCTAGTGCTAACGTGTCTTAAAATGTTACCAATGTTTTGAGTTGTTTAAAAAATTATACCAAATGATAAATAACACTTTAAATTTTTAAATATAAAAATTTGTTTCTCTTTAAATGTGTTATTATATTTGATCAATATATATTGTATTTAAACATTATTATAATTTAATAAGTAATAAATTTTAATTTATTAGTATTTAAATTAATTTAGATGTATATATATATATAAATAAAGATATACAATGATATAATTATTATATAACATGTAGTGTAACCCCACCCCATAAAGGATAAGATCAAACAAAAACTCTCTCTTTTCACTTTAGCTTTCTCTCTCTTCTTACTTCTCTATAACTCTCTCCTCTTTTTGTCTTGATTTTACTCTCTATACTTCCTTTATTTCATAATCTGATCAAGTCCCGAAGTAAGTGAGGATCCTAGGGTTATTTTAAATCGATTAGAACCTTAAACTTAATAAGTTCATATTTACTCTAAAGATCTCTTGTTCTCTATTTTTCGTTAAGTTCTTGTTATCAATATTGGTAGAAATAGTTGAGAAAAAGTGTCTTCACAACTTGATTAAAGTTATACTAAAAGTTGGTGTTATTTGGAAAACTTGTTCTAGATCCGTAGAGTTGGACTGGTGTTGTTACCTGATCGGAAGAATTGGTAGGGGATCTTGTCTGAGGTAAGAGAAGTTTGTAACTTATTTTTATACTAGTTAGTTACTTTTAAATAGACTTATAGGACAAAAGACTTGGATATGTGATTATTAGTGCTCAAGTATTTCTTGCAGGTATGACTGGTCCTTGAGCACAGAATGAATTTGATTGTTTATTTTGACTTAGTGTGATTAACTTAATTGTTTTTAGTAATTAAGTATTATTTTGATGATAGAAAGATACTTGCATAACATGATTTGTGGATTGAATGAGTATTGATGTGAATGATGGAATGATGAAATTGATGTCATATATTTGGGATAATGTATGAGTTGTGCTTGTTTGTGTATACTAAGTATAGCACTGTCAACACCCGATTTTGTCCGGGTAATCTTTTAAATTAAAGTATAATGATAAAAATGAATAAAGAAAAAATGAATAATAATAATATAAAAATATATATTTATTAGTTTAAGTTTTCTTGAAATAATAATAATAAAAATTAAATAAAATTTGAATTTTT